>ERZ780212.226-NODE-226-length-62024-cov-6.357179_pt1 | contig 62024 bp, 50 predicted proteins | sample MGYA00511364_ERZ780212 | MGnify/ENA primary metagenome ERZ780212 (study PRJEB29588, sample SAMEA2147991) | human gut metagenome | biome: human gut; feature: human-associated habitat; material: faeces | place: Denmark | collected 2008/2010 ... | reverse complement strand
GCCGGAAGGGTCAATCCTGTTTGGCGCACGGGGTCACACCGCTGTGGATTTTCCAGTGTTGTTAGTCGAGGGCATTTCTGTTGTTGAGAACCTCCGGCGAAAGAAGAGCCACGCCGCAGAAGTCGCTGATGTGGCTGCCAAGATTGTGAAGTGCCTCACAACGGAAGATGCCGAGAAGATTATCAAGATGATCAAGGAAGAGAAAAAATGAAGGAGCGCACCTCGCGGCGAACTCCTTTATTTATAAATGTAATTCTCCACGTGGGAGTATTATGAAAAAACATACAAATATATAATTAAATTCTGAATTATGAAATACTTTACCATCGCAGAATTATGCAAGTCTGATACCGCCGACAGAAGAGGTATCGACAATCGTTGCAAGAAGGAGCACGTGACTAACCTCACGGCCCTCGTAGACAATGTACTTGACCCGTTAAGAGAAGCATACGGAAAACCAATCATCATCAACAGCGGTTTCCGGTCACCAGCCCTCAACAAGGCAGTGGGCGGTTCTGCCACCAGTGACCACATGCATGGCCGGGCCGCAGACATCACCGGTGAAAGTCCGTCTGAGAACAAGAAGCTGTTTAACCTGGTGCAATCACTTGGCTTACCATTCGACCAGCTCATTGACGAGAAGAATTTCGCCTGGGTACATGTCAGCTACCGAAGCGAGAAGGAGAACCGAAAGCAGGTGTTGAAGTTATGATACGACTCCTGAATGCCCCTCTGGGACCTTTTTCGTAAAGCCTCGAAAATGGTAGGATGAGTGATGCTTGCAACATTAATGAATTATGTTGCAAGCTGATATAGTAATGTTGTAAGTATGATTGCAAGAGTTCTTTGACTTGGTGGAACACCGTCTAATTCATAAATAACTATAAAACAATCATTGAAAAGTTATCAAATTAGATAACTTTTTGCTATATTTGTATTCAAATACAAGCAATATATGATTGTTATCGAATATAAAGATGAAGAACTTAGATTGCTTATAGAAACTGGGAAAAGTAATGATAAGCGATATAAAAAGCTGAAAAGTAATAAAAAATTTCTTCGAGATTTACAAATGGTTATGGCTCTTATTCGTCCTGTTGATAACGTGGCTGAACTTGGACAATTTAAAAAACTGAACTATGAACATTTGCATCATGATTATGAGGGATATTCCAGTGTTAGAATTGGTTTTACCTCAAAATATAGATTGATATTCGAAGAATTTGATAATGGCATAAGAATTTGTCTAATTGAAATAAGCGAGCACTATGGAGACAAATAAAATTAACGGTAATAAGGATACGATACCATTTGCAGCCACTCATCCGACCGAAATAATAAAAGATGAAATTAAGGCTCGTGGTATGTCACAGAACGAATTGGCAGATAGGATGGGCATGAAAAAGTCCAACTTGTCAAGATTATTGCGTGGAGAAAATATCACTCCTACTATTGCTTCTAAATTGGAAACCGCACTGGATATTCCTGCAGATATGTGGTTAAAATTACAAATCCAATACGAAAAGGATACAAAAGCGATTTCTGAGCGGAATGAAAAAGAACGGGAAGCGTATGCTACAGAAAAAATGTTATCAACATTACTTGATCTGCCTGTGCTTTACAAAAGGTTGAATATAAATACATCAAACTTTATACAGAGTAAACTTGAAATTTTAAAATCACATTTAGGGTTCAATCCATTAGAAATAGGGAAATTACCTGCAATAGGACAATCTTGTTATAAAAAGAGTGACAAATTGAGCTTTGACGAGAAAAGTCAAAATACATGGCTTGTTTTAGCGTATATCAGTTCATTGGCAACCGCTCCAGATGTACAATACTCCAAAGGATTTGCAAAAGAAGCTGCAAAAAAAATAGCAATGGAGGCACATAATGGAAGCCTTACGGAACAGAGAATTAAGGAAATCCTTTATGAAAAAGGAATAGCTTATTCTGTTGTTCAAAAAACTGATAAAACACATATTGATGCCGCTTCTTTCTATGTTAAAGACTTTCCTGCAGTGGTTACAACACATAGATATAACGATATGAGCATGCTTATTTTTAATGTATTACATGAGCTATGGCATATTGAGAATCATCTATTATGTGGAACAGATAACTTTTTTATATCTTCAGATGAAACATATTCATCTGACAGCAAATATGAAAGAGAAGCAAATACATTTGCTGAAGATATGTTGATTAGCAGACAGACGTGGAGAAAAATGATGAATAGCGGTTCTGATAGCATTTCAACAAAAAACATTGTTGGACGTTTAAAGACTCTCTCCAAAGAAAACGGGTTAGATTTCAATATCGTAGTTTGGAGATATAAACATGAGAGTAAGCAATATGCTCTATCTGGAGTAAAGTCAATACCAATTAGATAGATTGTTTTACAAATTATATTTAGGGGCGGTGTTTCAACGAATCACCGCCTTTTTTATGCCCGGGCGGCATCCAAATTCGGGCATAGGCAAAAAGCTTATGTTATGAAATGGATTTATTGTTTCCTTTTGATTTCCGCCCTCTGGTCATGTCGGAGCGTGAAGTATGTTCCGGTCGAAAGTACTGCTGACAGCGTAGTAATAGAGAAGCTGGTAGAGGTACAACTGCCTCCTGACAGTGCCACCATTAGAGCGTTGCTGGAGTGTGACGAAAACGGCAGAGTGGTCCTGTCTTGGCTTGATATCGCCAACAGCAGGAATGCTCAGGCTCAGCTAACCATCGACAGCCTCGGCAACCTGCTTGCGATGATGAGGACGAAGCTGGACACGGTTTATCTGCCATCAAAAGAAGTGACGGTCACCAAGGAGGTAAGGGTGCCTTATCCCGTTGAAAAGGACCTCACCCGCTGGCAGCAGATGAAGCTGGAGCTTGGCGGATGGGCTTTCGGAATTATTATCACGGCCGCTCTGATAATTGTAGGATGGATTGTTTACAAATCTCGAAAAAAATAGTATCTTCGCCTCGAGAAATGTATTTATCCCCGGCTGCCAGAAGTGGTCGGGGATTTTTCGTATCTTTGTAGAAAAATAACGCACCATGGATGAAGGAACAAAATTTGCATACGACGAGCAATCTGTTAGAGAAATAATAGAATGGGCACAAAACACCAAGTTGCCAAAGGAAGTGATGTTGAGTTATGCTGAACACATCTACGACACCGCCATGTACGTCAGTGCCAACATTAACGACATTAAGGCCCATTTTCCGGATCCGTTTTATAACCCAGCCATTGACCGGCTGTATAGATTGAAAGAAAAAGTGGAGGCGACCGAATAGGCCGCCTCCTTTGATTGTTTGATAATTGATTTACCCTCTCATCAGCATAATATCCTGCCGAAGTTCAATGTACTCCTTGTATTTCTCTGGGTTGTTTACGTAATCAATCACACGGGCAATGGCCATATCCGCCTGCTTCTGCCTGACTTTCGTGTAATACCGGATAACCCCTTTAGACTTGTCAGAGTGGCCCAAGCAGTAGTCTATTATTCCGTCTGGGATACCTATTTCAGACGCGTATTGGGCGAAAGACTTGCGGGCCGAGTAATATACCACCTTCTCTGTAATTCCCAGTTCCTTGGCCAAAGAAGCGAGCGAGCGGGTTAAGTACCGTGAGAAGTTCGGATACGAGAACTTGTATCCGAAGTCGAGCCTGCCGGTGTTTTTATTCATCCACAGATTTATGATGTCCTTTGCTTGTGAAGGAATGCTGAAGCTGATTATTCTCGTGCCATGCGTTGTGTTCCGTGATTTTGTTCTGACGTACTCCAGCACTTCCACGTTCTTGAATTTGATTTGCAGTAGATCTATGAGATTTATCCCTCCGAGGTAGAAAGAGAGACAGAACAGGTCATGCGCCACCCGAAGCTTTTTCTCTTTCGGATGGGCCAGACGTATTTTGTTGAATACCTCGATGGGCAAATCCACTTCCCGGACATTAGGTGCCGAGATAGAGTAATTCAGGAACGGATGAACATCGTACCTCACCAGTTGTTGCTTCACACCTTTGTTAATGATGGTTCGTGTTCTTGACATCATCATTCCAAGGGTAGTGTCCCCTACCCCCTTCTTGACCTTCAGGAACCTTGAATACCCATCGATAAGAACAGGCGTTATGTCTGAAAGAAGAATGTCACCCTTCGTGAACTCTGTAAAGTACCGGTTGTTCCTTTCCAGCAGGGTTGCATAACTTTTCCTTCCCTCCTCTTCCAGTTCAGAGATATATTTTCGACACACTGCTTGAAAGGTTGCTTCCTCTTTAGCCGTTATTGAATTCAATAGTAATTGCCTTAACTGCTTGCAGTCATAAATGGAAATGTTTTCTATCTTGTCAAGCTTTTCTTGATAAGAGTTTAGTAGGTTCCTCAATTTAGTATTGAGAACAGCAGCATCCGGCCTTTTTACAACTTGGCCGTTCTTGAATTGAGATGCAGAGTCAATTTTAATGTTCGTTACAATGTAGCGCGTTACGCTCTTATGGCCAACGGCTACACGTATCTTATGACTTCCGTCTTTTGCAGCTTTTTCTGGAGTAATGGTTAATTTTAGTGTTGCCATAATGAATTAAAAATAAAGGGTTCGCTTTCGGTTCGTTTTTTCGCTCAAAAGTGAGTTTGGAAACCTTTTTTTTAATTCTTGTAGCAGGATAATCAGAGGTGTAAAAACAAAAAGAAGAAAGCGTATTTAATTGAAAATCAACAAATAAACCTCCTTCTTCTTCTTGTGATTCCGTTGCGATTCGAACGCAAGACCCACGCCTTAGAAGGGCGTTGCTCTATCCAGCTGAGCTACGGAACCAGCCTTAATTGCGGTGCAAAGGTACGCTTTTTTACGAATATTGCAAATTTTTGTATCACCTTTTTTCGTTACCTATGTATAAAAGGCTCATTTGCTACATAAAAAGTAATGATTAGTTACCTTTACAAATAAGATATACGGTATTTATATACAGATGTATTAAAACATTTTGCAAATTATCAATGTTACTAATTATAAAAAGTAAAAATATGGAGGAATATTCAAGTAGGAAAAGTAGCATTGACCCGAAAATGAATGAAAGAGTAATAACAACTAAATTTTAAAGAGATGGAATGGGAAAATCAGTTGATACAAGAATTGCAATGGTCAAATAAAATCAGCAATAAGGCGAGTAAGGAATTGGTAGCCCAGGAGATTGCCGGACTGGCCAAAGACGGTGATGCCATAGGAGCAGGCTCCGGCTCTACCGTTTATCTCACTTTGTTTGCATTAGCTCAGCGAGTTAAACAAGAATCTCTGCATATAGAAATCATTCCGGCATCTGCCGAAATTTCGATGACATGTATACAGCTTGGCCTGCCGCAAACTACTCTGTGGAATAAGCGTCCGGATTGGACATTCGACGGTGCAGACGAAGTGGATCCGCATAATAACCTCATCAAAGGACGTGGTGGAGCCATGTTTAAGGAGAAACTTCTCATTAAAAGCAGTGGTAAGACTTACATCATTGTCGATGAGAGCAAGCTTGTCAGCAAACTGGGGAGCAAATACCCCATACCGGTGGAAGTGTTTCCACATGCTCTCTCCCATGTGGAAAACGAGATACGCTTATTGGGAGCTTCAAAAATCAGCCTACGTCTTGCAGAAGGAAAAGACGGTCCGGTATTTACCGAAAGCGGTAATTTCATTCTTGACATTCATCTCAGCAACATTGTTCCTGATTTGGAACAGAAACTGAAAGCCATTACCGGGGTTATCGAAAGCGGGCTGTTCATTGGTTATGACATTACAGTCCTAATGGCAAACCGCTGATGTACCAAAGTACAAATAAGGCAGTCCATGCCAATAGAATGACTAAAGAATATCTCCAAGTATACTTCAGTAGTGAACCATAAGTGGATTGCCTATCATATTGCTGCATATAGGTCAAGACAAGTGGCATGTAGAACATAAAAGGTGTTATGGCATTTGTTGCACTGTCACCTATACGGAACGCACATTGGGTCATATCCGGCGAAATGCCCATACTTGCCAATACCGGAACAAAAATGAAAGACATAAAAGCCCATTTAGCTGTGGCAGATACCATAAAGAGATTGACCAGCGCCGTAAAAAGAATGAAGAGAATCAATATCCATAAACTACTCAAAGAGGCGGAGGACAGCAGATTAGCGCCTAAAATGGCAATGCACTTGTCCAAGTGGGAATATTCAAAACAAGCAAACATCTGTGAGGCAAAGAAAGCTATCACAAAATAAACGCCCAGCAGTTTCATCGGCTGCGTAAGTCCTTCTATCACATCACCGTCCGTACGGTATCGGCCGGAGGCAAAACCATAGACCATCCCCATCAAACCTATTCCAAACGAAAGCAAAAACAGAATACCAACTATAAACGGAGAACGAATCAGCCCACCATTGACACTCCGCAATATCCCCCATGAAGAGAATGTAGCCCACAGAATAATGGCAATATACAGCAAGCCTGCAAATACAGCTCCCAACATAGCTCTCCGTTCCTTGCGTGACAATTGCTTGTAACCATTAAAATGAATATCCCCTGCGTACTCTCCCAAACGTGGCAACAAGCTCCTGCGGGTAATATGATAAATGATGAATGCAAGCAGGAACGTGGAAACAAAGAGAAAATAATAATTGCACAGCGGTCCAGTCTGCCCCGGAGCAATATTCATCCTATCAGCCGCTTCTTGCGTTACAGCGGCAATCATGGGGTCTAATGTACTCAAAAACACATTAGCGCTATAGCCACAAGAGACTGAAACATAAGCTGTAATTATACCTCCAATGGGGTGCAGACCGACAGACTGGAACAAAGTTGCAGCTATCGGCAACAGAATGATATATCCTGCATCTCCCACTATATTGGACAACAGTCCTAAGACAATGACCAGCAGAATAATGCGCCAAGGATCACGTGGACGTCGTACCCCCCTGCGAATACATGCATCGATGAAACCCGAATGCTGTGCCACCCCTATTCCGAACATAGCCACAATCACCAGCCCTAACGGAGCGAATCCCGTAAAATTGGTTATGACATGGCGCAGCAGCCAGCGTATGCCCTCCGGACTCAGCAGGCTCTGCACCCGTATTTCTTCTCCAGTCTGCGGTTGCAGCACGCTCAGGCCATAGACATCGAATATCCATGAAAGGAGGATGACTGCCAGCGTCAGCAGGAAGAACATCGTAGCGGGATGTGGCATTCGGAGTTTACTCATCGTCGGCTTCCAGATTGTCTATATTCAAGATTCGAAGTTCCAATGCACGCACCACCAGACGAGTGGCATTCACCCCCACCCGTTCACTAGGCGGGAAAAGACGGCCGACCAAGTCATTCTGCCGTTTCTCCAGCGACTTGACTCCAAAAGGCATTCCCCTAAGATTGGCAATCATTTCTTTGGTATAGCCCAGTGCCAAATGACGGAGGAAACGCTCGTCATACTCATCAATATCATAGCTTATGATTGCTTCCTGACGTTTTGCATCATTCAGGACAGATTTCTTGAAGCGTTCCACTATCTTCTCCAGTATCGGATAGTTAAAGACCAGCTTCTTGCCGTCCATCACTGCCTGCACATCGGTTTTGGTCAGCAACTCTCCGGTTTTCAGGATAATGCCGTCAGCGCCGGCTTCAAGTACGTCCACCCATAACTTCTCATTCAATATTTCTCCCGTGAATATCAGCACATGTACTCCCGGATAACGCTTGAAGATATTCCGGCAGATGTCCACCCCGATTGTGGTCGAACCTCCCAGTCCCAAGTCCAGCAGAACAAGATCCGGCACGCCGGCTTCAATCAATGTCCAGAACTCCTGCTCAGTCATAGCAGTACCTATTACCTCCGCATTGGGAATTTCATGGCGGAAAATCTCTTCCGTCCCTTTCAGCTCCAACTTGACATCTTCAACGATGATTACTTTAAATTTTTTGTCTTCCATATTTCATTTTTTCGGTAGCGTAAAATATATTGTAAAACCTCCTTCCTTTCCCGGTTCGGCATTGATACGGCATCCCCGGCGTCCGGCAAACTCGTCATGGTCGCGGATAATCTGCTTGCACACCAGATATTCCGTACCATACAGTTCTCCTTTCTCACCGGCCGTCATGCGGGACAAGTCGGGATAGAACAATTGGTTCAATTCTTCACGGGTCTTTTCCCTGCGCATATCTGTAAACAGAAAACGTATAAATTCCCCATCTTCCCGGGCCGACAGACAGACAGCTCCATCCAGAGTTACGGAGCAAGCCTCGTCTATCAGGTTTTCAAGCAGGAAACGCAACTGGTTCCAGTCACCGGTAATCCGTCCTTCCAACGGTTGTATCTTAAAATCAATATGCGCCTTGTTTCCCTTATACACTTTGCGGAAATATTTCCCGGCAGTAGCCATAAGTTCCGGCACAGATATTGTCGCACGCCTGAAAGTCACCTCTTCCAACTGGCGGGAAGCGCATGAACTGAGTATCGTAAAGATACCTTTGTAATACTCTATCAATTCGCTGATGGCAACCACCGTTTCCCGCTCCTCCGCTTCTGTCTGTTTGCCGGACCGCAGTTTCCCTATCAGCTGCTTTATCTTGTTCGGATAATAAATCGTTTCATGCTTGATGGTCGAGAGACAATTATCCAGCACCATGTTCTGTACATGCAGCAAACTGTCTTCCCAGGAAGCTCGCCGGGCTTCATCTTGAGCCACTTCGATGTCCCGGTATTTCGTAGCCAACTTAACCACTGCATTGAAGATTACAATGGAGACATAACGGGCTATCAGTTCCAAAAGCAAATGGTCGGTCTCCTGCTCCGTACCTTCCCTGCGTTCCAGACACAGCACACCTATGCAACGACACATATTTCCCGCATCCACAACAAGCGGCAATGCTTGTATACCCTTTTCCGATATGTACACTTGCTGCTCAAAGCAATTCTCCATATATTTCCTCCAGATAGGCAACTCGTCCACGGCGGTATCTTCCACTGGATTGGAAGTGTATTCCAGCTTATGTGTAGTCTCGTTGTATACAGCTATGCTTAACCGGTCGATACTCAAAAGTTCGTTCACTGCATCAAAAGCGGAACCTACAATCTGCCGCGGGATTTCCTTCAATGTATCCTCCTCACGCTGCAACATTTCCTCCGTATCCGAAACCGGCAACAAGGAGGCATTGAACACCTTTCCATTAATTTCCAGTACTTGCTCCAGATTCCAGCGGTTCACCAGACGTTTACGGAAGTAGAGTATGTAATATCCCAACAGCAATACGAACAGCAAAATCACCGCCAGCAAAATGCCCACCATCTTGTTGTTGGTGGAACGCTCCAGCTGCCGGCAATATTCTTCCAAGGATTGGTCTTCTCCCAACAGTTTGTATAAGGTAGTGTAGGCAGCATTATTATAACTATAGTCATCCCATTGCTTCAATGCAAGAAATGAGACTGCCGCTTCATTCCTGATATCCAGAATTACATGGAAATCCGAATTGAACATCTGGTTCCACCAATCCAGTTCCGCAGGCGTCCCGTCTCCGGTCAGCGTCATATAGCGATGTATAGGATGGGCGTATTGCTTGTAATGTTCGTTCAGGCAATACATTGCCGAATCTATGTATTGTAAAGCCAGTTCGTATTCTCCGTCTACATTGCAGTAATAAGCTTCATTGGCATAATCGGAGGCTTCGTCCAGCAAAGCTTCGTATTCATTCTGTGCAAGCAGTGCCAAAGAATCCGGTAACACCTCTCCGGAAGCAGGCTGTTCCACAGCATGCCGGCAGGATGACATGCACAAAGACAACACGACGAGCAACACCGACACGGACTTACGGATACCGGCAGGCAGACGGAAATAAAAACGGCTGCCTTTTCCCAGCCCGCTCTCCACATTAAATAGACAGACCTTGAACAAATCATTCGTCTTGCGATATTTTTCAATGATGCCCTTACAGTTCATCAGTCCAAAGCCACTTCCTTTGTTCTTCCTCAATTCCTCCTTGTCGGGAGCGTCACTCATACCGATGGCTTTCGAGTCATATACTTTTTCTCCCACAATGCGGGCTACATCTTCCGGTGACAATCCACAACCATTATCCTCTACCGAGATTTCCACATAATCTTCCTCCTGCCGTGCATATACTTTCACCATACCGCCCTGAGGGGTATATTTACGGGCATTCTCCGCCAGTGTATTTATCATAAACAATGTAAGGGCTTTGTCTGCCTTTACCCGGATATCCGTAGGCTGCACCTCCAACGACTGTCTCTTCATCTCGAATGTACGGCTTCCTTTCCTGAGCAGCTCGAAAAGTTCATTCAATTCGAACGTCTCTATGTTCAGGCTAAGGCTTCCTTGCTTCATCTTTATCCAAAGGGCAAGAATATCATTGTATTCGTTGATGGTAGTAACCAACTCGTCGATATACTGGTATTTCTCCTCCTTTATCCGCTCCTCTTTGATGAATCCTTTTTGAGTCAGTTTCTGCACTTCGTTGATGATACGGTCTATGTACGGGTGAATTCCGTTGACAATAGCCATACATGCTTTCTTTATCAGATTTTGCCGTTTGTTCCCTGCGATGTGCTGCTCGTAAATGTAGCGTTGCTTTTCCAGTCTGCGGCGTTCGTCGCCAAGGGAGATGGACGCCATGCCGTTGTCTATCGCCCATTGGATATAGGGAGTTATCACCCGTACCATCGCCTGCTCATCCTTGCTCATCCGACGCGGGAACACTAATTGCCCGTTGTCTATGCGGATGTCCTTCACTCCAAACAGCTTTTCCAATTCCGGGCAGACAGCCATCCGGATAGAATCGATGATTTCTTCCTCAGTCTGTGCATCTGCCGGAATGGATGCCGTTATCTTCTGACAGATATCCAGCATCAGCTGCAGACGGCGGAGATGCACTCTGTTCCGGTCTTTGGAACGCTTGTTGAAAAACCAGAAGAAGAGGGATACAAGCACGAAGCCCACAATGACCAGTGACAACACGACGTTGAGTTGCCCCGCCTCCTTTTCCAATGCCTGATAGCGGCTTTCCAGTTCTTTATCCTGGCGTGTATCTTCAAGGATATCCAGGTAAATATTGCGGTTATAGTCTGATTTTTCTTTCATTCCGAGTCCTGCATACGAAACGCTCAACTGTTCACGAATACGTGAAATCCACTCGGGCACGGTTTTCAGTTTCTGCTCCATCCATGCCTTCTCCGCACAAATCGTATCTCGACGGTCAAATGCTTTCAGCCAGTCCAAACTATCGTGGCAGTCATAGAAAAGGCGGTGATGGTCATTTACACATTCCAGAGCAAGTTTTAGCGTGTCAAGAGCTTCTGTATAGTGACTGTGGGCATTCAGGTATTTGCCGATAGATACATATGCACCTGCTATCTGATACAAATCCTTGTATTGGCTGAATTTTTGCAATGCCAACTGCCCCAGACGCATGGGAAGCAGCGAATCTACCGGTACTCCAAAACGTGTCAAGGCATGGGAGCGGCGGTCTTGAAAAAATGCGTAATTATCCGGTGAAGCCATCAAGTTGGCAAGTCCCTGCACTCCATTGCCCTCAAAGTAAAGATAGCCCTTGCGCGAAGCCAACTGCCATGCGGTATAGAGCTCATCAAATTCTCTCAGTCTTCGCTCATCCGGTGTCTCACCCTCGCATAAGGCAGCAGAACCTTTGATGTAGTGATAATACAACAGCTGATTGGTATCTGCCAGCAACTCTTGTTTTTTAGTAACTTCATTAATAGAGGCTACAGCTTCCGGACGCTGTTGCAAATAATAATAATACACAGCAGATACAATATAAAATTCCGAACGGGCATAATTCAAACGCATTTGCTCGTGTTGGTCCACAAACAGATTGTCATCCTCCGCTATTCTTTTCATACGGTGCAAGGCACTATTGCGATAATCGTAGAACTCCTTGTTCAACGCCGTCCGCTGATAAATCTTCATCAAACCGATGTCGGCAATAAGGAGTTCCAGTTCATTCTTGGTCAGATTATAGACATCCATATGAAACTTTTCGGCCTGCTCAAAATCCATGCGCATAAAAGCACAAAAGCCCAGATTATTGGATGCTTCCGCTTTTCCTTGTTTATAGAGGCTGACTTCACGGTAGGCCCTTGATGCCGCATGGCAGGATGAATCCAGGTTTTTATAACGAAAAGCATAAGCCACCTGGTTTAGAGAGTCGATAAGGCGTACTTCCTTCATGGGTGCCGTTCCCACACACGAAACCATTGTTGTACAAAGGCACAACAACCCCGCAAACCATATAAAAGAAAGTCGTTTCATAAAGCAAAGCTACGAATAAATCCGGGAAAGAAAAATAATTTTTATACAATAACTCTTGTTTTATGTAACGGGAAATTCCTACCTTTGCATGCAAATTAACAAATAGGTAACATCTATTACACAAATGAGCGAAAAAGCACCCTTTATGGTATTCTCCGGAACAAATTCGAGATACCTTGCAGAGAAAATCTGCGCTAGCCTTGATTGCCCTCTGGGAAAGATGAACATCACCCATTTTGCAGATGGTGAGTTTGCAGTCTCTTATGAGGAATCTATCCGTGGCTCGCATGTATTCCTGGTTCAATCAACCTTCCCTAATTCTGACAACTTGATGGAACTTCTGCTGATGGTTGATGCTGCTAAAAGAGCATCGGCAAAAAGCGTTGTAGCCGTTATCCCTTACTTCGGTTGGGCACGTCAGGACAGAAAAGACAAACCCCGTGTTTCCATCGGCGCCAAGCTGGTGGCCGACCTGCTCTCTGTTGCAGGTATCGACCGTCTGATTACGATGGACCTTCATGCAGACCAGATTCAAGGTTTCTTCAATATTCCGGTGGATCATTTGTATGCATCAGCAGTATTCCTCCCCTATATTGAATCCTTGAAACTGGAAGACTTGGTAATCGCCACCCCGGATGTCGGCGGTTCAAAACGCGCCAGCACATTCTCCAAATACCTCGGTGTACCCCTGGTATTGTGCAACAAGACACGCGAAAAAGCAAACGTGGTTGCCACCATGCAAATCATTGGTGATGTAAAAGACAAGAATGTAGTATTGGTAGACGATATTGTAGATACAGCAGGAACCATTACCAAGGCTGCCAACATCATGCTGGAAGCAGGAGCCAAATCTGTCCGTGCCATTGCCAGCCACTGCGTAATGTCCGACCCTGCTTCTTTCCGTGTACAAGAATCCGCACTAACGGAAATGGTATTTACTGATAGTATCCCCTACTCTAAAAAATGTGACAAGGTTAAACAGTTGAGCATTGCCGATATGTTCGCCGAAACCATCAAGCGGGTGATGAACAATGAATCAATCAGTTCACAATACATTATCTAACCGCTCCGCGGTTAGAAATTAAAAATTAAAGGCTGCGCGGTTCTGAAGTGAACATTGCGCAGCCTTTAATTTTTAATTTCTAATTTTTAATTCTAATTCTCCAGCCTTCCCATCTTGTAGGTTCCTTTTCGTATCACCTTTCCGTTCTTGTCTGTTTCTACAAACGGACCGTGTTTCTTGCCTTGTTTGAAGAAGCCTTCATAACGGTTTCCGTTCTTGTCCTCCTGGATACCGCTACCTTCTTCCATACCGTTCACAAAACCGCCTTTATATTTGGTTCCATCGGTCTGAATCAGGGTACCTTGGCCGTTGAACTTATTGTCTTTCCATTCACCTTCGTAAGAGTCACCTACATTCCATTTGTAAGTACCGTATCCGTCACGTTGGTTATCTTTCCAATTACCTTCGTAAACGGCGCCGCTTGCCCACGTAAATGTGCCGTGGCCTTCCTGCTTTCCATCCTTGAAGCTGCCCACATACTTGTTGCCGCTGGCATGGTAATAAATGCCCTCTCCGGTACGTTCACCTTGAACATAAGAACCTTCGTAACGGTCGCCGGTATGGAAAAAGTAAATACCTTTGCCATGCTGCATGTCGTCCTTCCAGTCACCTACGTATTTGTCACCGTTGGCATATTCAAAAGTTCCTTTACCGTCCCGGACATCATTTTTCCACTCTCCGTCATATTTGGAACCGTCATTCCAGGTCAGTGTTCCTTTGCCGTCTTTCTTGTCATTCTTCCACGAGCCTACATACTTGGAACCGTTCTTCCAGGTATACGTTCCTTGGCCTTCGCGTTTATCATTCACCCAGTCGCCCTCATAAATATCACCATTGTAATAGTACATGGTTCCTTTACCGTGCTGGTAATCCTGAAACCACATGCCGTCATAACGGTTGTTATTCATAAAATAGTAGATACCCCTGCCATGCTGCTGGTCTTGAAACCATTGCCCCTCATACTTTTCACCGTCGGGAAACATATATGTACCGTAGCCTTCACGCTTGCCCTTCACATACTCACCCTCGTAGACGTCGCCGTTCTTGAAAACGGTCTTCCCCTTTCCATTGGGCTTGCGGCCTTTTATTTCACCGGTATAGACGGCCCCGTTATCTTTGAACGTATAGGTACCTATCTTTATCTCCGAAGAGAATGTATTTTTCACTTTATCGAAAAAGCCGCTTTTTTTTTCCTGAGCAGTGGCTCCACCTTGGCATAAGAAAGCCAGAATGAGTGCAGTATATAGATATTTCATTAATTGATAATTGATAGTTGATAATTGACAAAGGTAGGATTTATCCGGTAAAATGATGCGATAACTCCCGCTTTTTATGACATTTTTTTGCCGCACACTATTTCTTTTAATTTCTCTTTGCATAAATGCCGCCCTGCAAGTTCACGGATTTCTTGTGGGGTAACCTCCTTGACAGCATCCAATGCTTCGGCAAAGTAAGTATCCTGCAAGCCCGATACCTGCACAAAAATCCAGGCATCCGCCAGCGAGAATGCAGATTCATAACTACGGCACATGTCTCCCAACATATAGTTCTTCACCATGGAAAGCTCTCCATCGGAAACCAGCTCGTTCTGAAGGCGGTCTATTTCATGATAGACCTCACCGATAAGAGGCTCCACAAATTCGTTGGCGGCTTCGGCACTGACCGCCAGCACTCCCTGCCCCGGATAGGGCATGATGGCTGCGGAAATACCGTACGTGTATCCTTTATCTTCCCGGATATTGGACATCAGGCGACTGCCAAAGTAGCCCCCGAACAGTGTGACCAGTACGCGGGCCTTCAAGTAGTCCGGATGATTACGGTCCAGGGAAAGCATGCCCATACGGACGGCACTTTGCAGGGCGTCCGGACGTTCGATGAAGATACGTTTTCCGGAAGCGGTAACCGGATGGAATTCTGTCTTCTCCGGTTTGCGGAAATCCGTACCGAAAGCCTCGCAGCCAAACAAGGACTCTATCCTGTGGATGCAATCACCGGTTACCTTGCCCGAGAGGTAGATGCTGCAATTATTGGAATGATAATAACGGTCATAAAACTCGCGTAGCACCGCAGGAGTGATGCGCCGATAATCCTCTTCCTGCACCAGACGTCCGCCGGGATGCTGCCCGCCGTACAGAGCCTTCACCAATCCGCGGTGCGCCAGAAAGTCCACCTTGGAAGAGTTGACAAGAAACTGCTGGATATTGTTGTCTACAATCACTCCCAGCTCTTTCTCGGGAAATACCGGCTCTTTGACGATAGACTCCAATATGTCAAGCGTTTGGGGAAGGTATTTATTCAGAGAATAAAGGGTGACATAGGCATACTCGGATGCACTGGACAATTCCAGCCAGGCTCCGTAATAGTCCAGCTTTTCCGCTATCCGGGCGGCATCGTAGCGTCGGGTTCCCTCGCGAAGCATGCGGTTCGTAAACAACGCCTGCAAGGGCTGTTTCTGTTGCCATCGGCCGCCTGCCATGAGGAGATCGATACGTGTCACTTCATTGTCACCGGCATTGAGCACACTCAATGGCACGCCATTAGGCAACTTGATACGTTCCGGCCTTTGCACCACCAGTTGTTCCGGTTCGAGAATCCGGGGTTGGTCACTTCGGTTCAGCATGGGCTTTCTAGTTTACAGCCCATGGCTTTTAAGAAATTCTTCTGCCCGTTCCAAATCTTGAGGAGTATCTATGCCGATAGTTTCTACATCCGTGACACCTACCTTGATGGTATATCCGTTTTCCAGCCAACGAAGCTGTTCCAATGATTCGGCAATCTCGAGGGATGACTGCGGAAGGGCGGTTATCTCTTTCAGTACCTCTACGCGATAGGCATAAAGGCCGATATGCTTATAATATGTATGATTCTCCAGCCAGTCTTCCTTCGCCGCATTGCGCTGGTAGGGAATGATGGAACGGCTAAAATAGAGGGCATTCCTGTTTTTGTTGAGCACAACCTTCGGAGAGTTCACATTTTCCAGTGCCTCGAAACCATTATCTACCGTAAAGGGTTTCACCAGAGTGGCTATCTGGGTGGCCGGATCGTCGAAACATGCTTTGACGGCTTGTAACTGCGAAGGCTGGATGAAAGGCTCATCCCCCTGGATATTCACCACGACATCAAACTGTCCTCCTATTTTTGTACAAGCTTCCTGACAGCGGTCGGTGCCGCTTTTATGTTCGGTGGAAGTCATTACCACCTTTCCTCCGAATGCTTTTACTGCGGCTTCAATACGCTCATCGTCCGTAGCCACGTATGCATCGTCCAAGATTCCTGCCACTTGCTCGTATACTCGCTGTATCACGGTTTTTCCGCCCAACACTGCCAATGGTTTGGCCGGAAAACGCGTAGATGCGTAACGGGCAGGTATGATTCCTAAAAATTTCATTTTCAATCTTCGTTTTTTAAAATGAGAGTGTGTCCGAAAGTGTTCATATACTATCGACCCATCTCCTTATATTCTTTATTAATTATAACAGTTGTTTCAATCCTCGCAGGATATAATCACGTTTCAAATCTTTTGGCTTATAGACAGTCCCGTCACAAGACAACAAGTCTATATCCAGCCGTACAATTTCCTGCTCCTTCTCCTCGGGCTTCCTTCCGGCTTCCCGTTCGATGGCTTTCAGGCAGGCGGTGACTTCCTCTACCGGATTATCGGAAGCAAAGCATGCCACCTGATTGGAGAACAGATTCGGACGGTGAAAGAACAAAGGTACCGTCTCCTCCTCTTCCGAGAAACGTATTCCCGAAAAAAGTTCCGTCAAGCGTCTGCGAGCCAGTTCCATGTTCTCCCTCCGCTGTTCGTTGCTCCCAATACTAATCGTATAATCCATTTTTTAAGGTGAAAGGGGAAAAGGTGAAAATTGAAAGTTTACCTTTCCACTTTCAATTTTCACCTTTCAACTAATTAAACAGTTCGTCGAGTCCCTCTATCGGTTCTTCTATATGGGTGTCTCCTTCCAGATTCACATCATCCTTGCACGGGTCATAGCCTTCGGGCAACTGGAATGTTTCATTTTCATCATATCCCAGAGATTTGTCACCGAGCACTTTCACCATGTATTTGGTCCAGATAGGCAATGCCATGGAAGCACCTTGTCCGTGAAGCATCGTATCGAAGTGGATGTCGCGGTCCTCACCGCCCACCCAGCAACCGGACACAAGCGAAGGCGTGAAGCCCATAAACCAGCCGTCGGCATTGTAGTTCGTCGTTCCGGTCTTGCCGCCCATGTCGGCTTTCACACCCAGACGGCGCACACGGCCTCCGGTACCTTCGTTGACAACGGCACGCAGCATGACCAGCATCTTGTAAGCGCTGGATACGCTGATGACTTCCTGCATTTCGGGAGCAAAGGTTGCCAGCACGTTTCCGTCGTTGTCCTCGATGCGGGTCACGAACAGCGGAGCTACCCGGATACCCTTGTTGGGGAATGCGGTATAGGCACTTACCATCTCGCCGACGGAAATCTCGCACGGGCCCAGACAGAGTGAAACGGAAGGTACTATATCACGGTTGCGGACACCGAAAGTATGTATAAGACGTTTCAGATTATAGGGATTCAGCTTGCTCATGAGATAGGCCGTAATCCAGTTGTCCGAGTTTGCCAGCCCCCACTTCACAGTCACCATGTCACCAATCAGCTTTTTGTTGGCATTACGCGGCGTCCACGGTTTTCCGTTTTCATCAATCAGCGTGTATTCCACGTGGCGCACTTCGTCGCAGGGAGAAAAACCGTTCTCCATAGCCAATGTATAAAGGAAAGGCTTGATGGTAGAACCTACCTGGCGGCGTCCCACCATGGCCATATCGTACTGGAAGTAATGGTAGTTCGGTCCGCCTACGTATGCCTTGACATGTCCGCTGCGCGGGTCCATGGACATGAAACCGGCACGAAGGAAGAACTTGTAGTAACGGATGGAATCCATCGGGGTCATAATGGTGTCTTTCTCCCCTTCCCAACTGAATACGGACATCTCCTCCGGGGTATCGAAGGCTTTCTTTATTTCAGCTTCGGTGGCTCCGGCTTTCTTCATAATGCGGTAGCGGTCGGACAACCTCATGGCACGTCCCAGAATCTCGTCCACCTGCTCCTGGGTCAGACGGAAGGTGTAGGGAGCTTTCTTGGCCCCTTTCTTTTCCTTGAAGAAGTAACCTTGCAGTTCCTTCAGATGCTCTGTCACGGCATCCTCGGCATACTGCTGCATACGCGAGTCGAGCGTGGTATAGATTTTCAGTCCGTCGGTGTAGAGGTTGTATTTGGTACCGTCTTTCTTGGTGTTCTTTTCGCACCATCCAAAGAGCGGATTGTTCTCCCAATCAAGTGAATCCTCGTAGTATTTCTGCATCTGCCAACCGCGGTAGTTGGCCTTGTCGGGCTTCTTGGCGGTGAGCACGCCGCGCAGGTATTCGCGGAAATAAGTGGCCAACCCTTCCTTGTGGTCCACACGGTTGTACTTCAGTTTCAGAGGCAACGCCTGGAGGGAGTCGCGCTCGGCTTCCGTAATATATCCCGCTTTCCGCATCTGGTCGAGCACCACATTGCGCCGTCCGCGGGAACGTTCATTGTAGCGCACCGGATTATAGAGAGACGGATTCTTGCACATGCCCACCAACGTAGCCGCTTCCTCAATCTTCAAATCTTTCGGTTCGCAACCGAAGTAGGTAAAGGCAGCAGTCTTGATGCCTACCGCATTGTTCAGGAAATCGAACTTGTTGAGATACATGGTGAGGATTTCCTCTTTTGTATAGTAACGCTCCAGCTTTACGGCAATCACCCATTCGATGGGCTTCTGGAACAGACGTTCCATCACATTGTCGGCACTGGGAGAATAAAGCTGTTTGGAAAGCTGCTGGGTGATGGTACTGCCACCGCCGGCATTCTTCTGCATCAGGATACCGCGCTTCACTACGGCACGCGTCAGGGCGTAGGCGTCAATGCCCGAATGTTCGGCAAAACGTACATCTTCCGTAGCTATCAAGGCGTTGATGATATTGGGCGACAAATCATTGTATCCCACAAACACGCGGTTTTCCTTACTATAGGAATAAGTACCCAATACTTTTCCGTCCTCGGAAAAGACTTCTGTGGCAAATTTGTAATTCGGATTTTCCAGGTCTTCCACCGGAGGCATATAGCCTATCCAGCCCTTGGCTATGGAAAAGAATATAAAGACACACACCAGCGAAATCAGTGCGATGAAAATCCATAGGATTTTGACGACTTTCCTTATCATGTTTCAGTTGCTAAAATCAAAGTTCAATAATAGGGCAAAGGTACGGAAATATATTGGATGTGCCTATGCTTTTTATATCTTTTTCAGGATAAGATTTCCGGCATCCACAAAAAAAACGCCCGTTTATTTTAATGGAAACTCTCAGTGAAATGCAAAACGATTGCAAAACAATTAGAAAACTTGAAGAAAAAATCGGAAAGGAAAAATACATCGTAATGAGCTATAATACAGATTGGGACAACGAAAACTTGCCCTCGCGCGCGTAAGAGGAGATAAGATAAGAAGAGAAGAGAAAAAACGACGTTGTCGTTAAAAAGAACGACGGCGACGGCGTAAAGAGATACCACACTTCACTGTCCGGAATGCCACACTTCGACAAGGCAAACGCCGCACTTGACTAAGGCAAATGCCACACTTGAACATTCGCGAAATGCGGCATTTACTTTGTCGAAGTGTGGCATTTCGGATGATGAAGTGTGGCATTCCGGACAACAAGCCACACGGTTAAAAAAACAGCCCATATTTCGCAAAAAACTTCCCCGCATATTTCCGTAGCCCGCATATTTTCCGTAACTTTACACTCTCGAAAAGTATAAATGAATTCAACGATATGGAAAACAGAAGTTTAGTCACCATTGCCGAGCATAGCCGGGAAAAAATCCTCTATATGCTCGAGATGGCGAAAGAGTTTGAAGCCCATCCCAATCGGCATATATTGGACGGGAAAATAGTTGCCACCTTATTTTTCGAGCCTTCCACCCGTACACGCCTCAGTTTCGAGACTGCCGCCAACCGGCTTGGAGCACGTGTCATCGGGTTCAGCGACCCAAAGGCCACCAGCTCATCCAAGGGCGAGACGCTGAAAGACACCATCAAGATGGTGAGCAACTATGCCGACATCATCGTGATGCGCCACCACCTCGAAGGGGCCGCACGCTATGCCAGTGAAGTCACCACCGTGCCCATTGTGAATGCCGGAGACGGTGCCAACCAGCATCCCTCACAAACCATGCTCGATCTCTACTCCATCTACAAGACACAAGGCACACTGGAGAACCTGAACATTTTTCTGGTCGGCGACTTGAAGTACGGCCGTACCGTCCACTCCCTGCTGATGGCCATGCGCCACTTCAACCCCACTTTCCACTTCATCGCTCCCGACGAGTTGCGGATGCCCGAAGAATACAAAATCTACTGCCGCGAGCACAACATCAAGTACGTGGAACATACGGACTTTACGGAAGAAATCATTGCTGATGCCGACATCCTCTACATGACCCGTGTGCAGCGCGAGCGCTTCACCGACCTTATGGAGTACGAACGGGTGAAGAATGTCTACATCCTGCGCAACAAGATGCTGGAACATACCCGTCCCAACCTGCGCATCCTGCATCCGTTGCCCCGTGTCAACGAAATAGCCTATGATGTGGACGACAATCCCAAGGCATACTATTTCCAGCAGGCACAAAACGGACTGTATGCCCGTGAAGCTATTCTGTGCGATGTACTGGGCATCACGCTGGATGAGGTGAAAAAGAGTAAAGGAGTAATTCAGTAGAATCGTCTAATAACAAATATTTCAAGATGTTAAGCGAAAAGAAACAAGAATTGCAGGTTGCTGCTCTGGAAAACGGCACTGTAATAGACCATATACCCTCCGAGAGACTGTTTACCGTAGTCTCCCTGCTCGGACTGGAACACATGAGCAACAATATCACCATCGGCTTCAACCTCAAGAGCAAGAAGCTGGGCACGAAAGGCATCATCAAGATTGCCGACAAGTTCTTCTGCGACGAAGAGATAAACCGTATCGCCGTGGTGGCTCCCAATGTAAAACTGAACATTATCCGCGACTACGAAGTGGTGGAGAAACGCGAAGTCCGCCTGCCCGAAGAGCTGCGCGGAATCGTGAAATGCGCCAACCCGAAGTGCATCACGAACAATGAGCCGATGCCTACGTTGTTTCATGTCGTGGATAAGGACAATTGCGTCATCAAATGCCACTACTGCGAAAAGGAGCAGACCAGAGAAGATATTGAGATTATATGAAAGAAGACTGGAAACCCGGAACAATGATTTATCCGCTGCCTGCCGTATTGGTGAGCTGCGGAAGCACTCCGGAGGAATATAACATTCTGACTATCGCATGGACGGGGACGATTTGTACGAACCCGCCCATGTGCTACATCTCCGTACGCCCCGAACGCCACTCCTACGACATCATCAAGCGGAATATGGAATTCGTCATCAATCTCACCACGAAAGACATGGCCCGTGCCACGGACTGGTGTGGCGTACGCTCCGGAAAGGACTACAACAAATTCGAGGAAATGCATCTGACACCAGGGAAAAGCACCGTAGTCAGCGCGCCTCTTATCGAGGAATCACCGCTTTGCATAGAATGCCGGGTAAAGGAGATTATGGCTCTCGGTTCGCACGACATGTTTATAGCGGATGTGGTAAATGTACGTGCCGATACCCGTAATCTGAACCCTGAAACCGGCAAACTGGAACTGGCGGAAACGAATCCCTTGGTCTATGTGCACGGTGGATATTATGAGCTGGGAGAAAAGATAGGCAAATTCGGATGGTCAGTAGAGAAAAAGAAGTAATAATGCGATAAAGGTTTTAAGAGATGGAGTTGCGACGAATCTTGATGGGCTTATATCTGTTGGCCTTCCCCGCCATGATGTGGGGACAGACTCCGGTTGTGCCCGGTACTGCCGACGAAGAGCATTCCGGACACCGCAAGGAAACTCCGGTCAATTTCGGTTTCAAAGGCGGTTTCACCTCTTCCTTGTTCCTTGTATCCCAGTTCAGCGTCAACGGAGTGCCCATCGACGAAGTGCAGAACAATTACAAGATAGGATATTTCGGCTCCCTTTTCATGCGGATAAACTTCGACCGCCATTTCCTGCAACCGGAAATATCCTACAACATCAACCGGTGCAACATCACCTTCGAGAAACCTCTGCCCGAAGACGCCGCATCAGGAGCCCGGCCGGAGGAAGCCTCCATTACATCGTCCATCCACAGTATAGACATCCCCGTCATCTACGGATACAACTTCATCAAGGAGGGGCCGTACAGCCTTGCCGTCTTTGGAGGACCCAAAGTGCGCTATATATGGGACAGGAAAAGTGACATCGACTTCGAGAATTTCGACCAGGTGAATATCCGTGAAAGGCTGCGTCCGCTCAATCTCAGTTTCACCATCGGCGTATCCGTCACCATCTCACGCGTCTTTTTCGACTTCCGTTACGACATGGGGCTGCATAACATCTCCAAAAACGTGACATACGATATTCCGGCCGACAACAACGCTGCTGACGAAAACACGAAAAACGAAATCCGTTTTCACCGCAGGGACAATGTGCTGAGTTTTTCTTTCGGAGTGTTCTTTTGACAGTAAATTTCTTCCTTTTCTTTCAATTTATTCATTTATTTCCCGTAAATTTGTGCGCTTAATAAGAGAACACAGATTTATCAAACTTATCTAATAAGCAGAATGAAAAGAGATGATTTAATTTTCGAACTTATCGAAAAAGAACACCAACGTCAGCTCAAAGGCATTGAACTGATTGCATCAGAGAACTTTGTAAGTGACCAGGTTATGCAGGCAATGGGCTCCTGCCTCACCAACAAGTATGCTGAAGGATACCCCGGCAAGCGTTACTATGGTGGTTGTGAGGTAGTAGACCAGAGTGAGCAGATTGCCATCGACCGCTTGAAACAGATTTTCGGCGCAGAATGGGCCAACGTACAGCCGCACTCCGGTGCACAAGCCAATGCAGCCGTATTCCTCGCCGTGCTCAATCCGGGCGACAAATTCATGGGACTGAACCTTGCACACGGCGGTCACCTCTCCCATGGCTCACTGGTCAACACTTCCGGTATTATCTATACTCCCTGCGAATACAATCTGAACCAGGAAACCGGACGTGTGGACTATGACCAGATGGAAGAAGTTGCCCTGCGCGAGAAACCCAAAATGATTATCGGCGGCGGTTCTGCTTATTCCCGCGAATGGGACTACAAGCGCATGCGCGAAATCGCGGACAAGATAGGTGCCATCCTAATGATTGACATGGCTCATCCTGCCGGACTGATTGCAGCCGGTGAACTGGATAACCCCGTGAAATATGCCCACATCGTGACCTCCACTACCCACAAGACTCTGCGTGGTCCTCGCGGTGGCGTTATCATGATGGGTAAGGACTTCCCCAACCCCTGGGGCAAGAAAACTCCGAAGGGAGAAATCAAGATGATGTCCCAGTTGCTGGATTCAGCCGTATTCCCCGGTATCCAAGGTGGTCCGCTGGAACATGTCATCGCAGCCAAAGCCGTTGCCTTCGGCGAAATCCTGCAACCGGAATGGAAAGAATATGCCAAGCAGGTGAAGAAAAACGCCGCTGTCCTGGCACAAGCCTTGATAGACCGTGGCTTCACCATCGTTTCCGGCGGTACGGACAACCACTCCATGCTGGTAGACCTGCGCAGCAAATATCCCGATTTGACCGGTAAGGTTGCCGAGAAGGCGTTGGTATCTGCCGACATCACCGTAAACAAGAACATGGTTCCGTTTGACAGCCGCTCGGCTTTCCAGACTTCCGGTATCCGTCTGGGTACTCCTGCCATCACAACCCGTGGTGCCAAGGAAGACCTGATGCTCGAAATTGCCGAGATGATTGAAACCGTTCTGTCCAACGTAGACAACGAACAAGTCATCGCAGAGGTACGTGCACGCGTCAATGCGAAGATGAAAGAATACCCGCTGTTTGCTTATTAATAAGCAAACAGAATTAAAAATTAAGAATTAAAAATTAAAGGCTGCGCAGTTCAAAGCGAACATTGCGCAGCCTTTAATTTTTAATTCTAAACGCGCTCCGCGCGTTTAGCTCAGCCCTTCTATATTTCCGTCCACAATATCAATGTGTTCGGCTTGTGGTTTCTTGGGTAATCCCGGCATACGGAGAATTTCACCGGCGATGGCTACAATCATTTCCGCACCGTTATTGACCACAATATCCTTGATGTGGAACTCAAAGTTGTTGACTGCACCATATATCTTCGGGTCGGCAGAGAAGGAGTACTGCGTCTTGGCAATACAGACGGGGTAATGGCTGATACCCATCTGCTCTATCAGTTTGATAACCTTGCGGGAGTGGAGACTGTAAGTCACTACGCTTGCCCCGTAGAGGTTGCAGGCTACCTTTTCTATTTTACGTTCCACGCAATCGCTCTCTTCGTAGGTGAAGGTCAGCGGTTCGGATGGTTTGTTCTCGATAGTATCTACTACCAGATTGGCAAGGTCAACGGCTCCCTCTCCTCCTTTGGCAAAGGCGTTGTTCACGGCAAAACCTACCTCAAGCTTTTCTTCGCAATGGCAGCGGATAGCTTCCACCTCCTCGTCCGTATCACTGGCAAAACGGTTGAATGCCACGATGACCTGCTGGCCGAATGAACGCAAATTGCGTACATGCTTGTCCAGATTGCCGAAGCCCTCTTTCAGTCCTTCCATATTGGGTTCCTTGATGCGGTCCAGACTGACGCCGCCATGCATCTTCAATCCTTGTGCGGTAGCAACGATTATCGTCAACTTGGGCTGTAGGCCGCTCTTGCGGCACTTGATGTTGTAAAACTTCTCCGCACCCAGGTCAGCCCCGAAACCGGCTTCCGTCACTACATAATCGCCGAATGTCATGGCCATTTTTGTGGCAAGAATGGAGTTGCAACCATGGGCAATATTTGCGAACGGTCCTCCATGAACAAAAGCAGCAGAGCCTTCGGTAGTCTGTACCAAGTTGGGGTTGATAGCATCTTTCAACAGTACGGTAATGGCACCGGCTACTCCTAACTCCTTCACTGTGAAAGGAGTACCATCGAAACGGAATCCCAGAATAATATTTTCAATACGGCGACGGAGGTCGTCGAGGTCTGTTGCCAGACAGAGAATAGCCATAATTTCGGAAGCCGGGGTAATATCGAAGCCCGACTCCTCGGTAATGCCGTTGGTGCTCGGTCCCAATCCGGTGACAATGCTCCGCAAGGAACGGTCATTCACATCAAGTACGCGCCGCCAGATGATTTCTTTCAGTCCGAAGCCGTCCGCCTGATGCTGGTACAAGTAATTGTCGAGCAAAGCGGAAATCATGTTGTGTGCGGAGGTAATGGCGTGAAAGTCGCCCGTAAAGTGCAGGTTTATCTTCTCCATGGGCAGCACCTGGGCATATCCTCCACCGGCAGCACCGCCTTTCATGCCGAAGCAAGGACCTAACGAGGGTTCGCGTAAAGCCACAATCGCTTTCTTGCCAATCTTGTTCAGCCCCAATGCCAGCCCGATGGACACGGTTGTTTTACCGATACCCGCTTTCGTAGCCGTGATAGCCGTCACCAGTATCAGATTGCTCTTCTTCACTTTCTCTTCATCAATCAGATGCGTAGGAATCTTGGCTATGTAACGGCCATAGTTCTCTACTTCGTCACGCGGGATATCCACACTTTCAGCCACCTGCTTTATCTTCTTCAGCTCTATGCTGCGGGCTATTTCAATGTCCGATTTCATACAGAGTCTTTTCTTTAAATAACAACTTTAATGTTTTGAAAGTTGCAAAAGTACGAAAGATGTGGCAAAGTACAAAAGAATACCGTATTTTCACCTGACCACCTGCATCTTCTATCTATTTGAACCGCGACGTATCCACTGCCTCCCGTTGCTTCTCCTTATATCCACCGAATTTATAAGTAAACGATACGCCGAATTCGCGGAAGCATGAGTAATGATTCGTCACATTCTGCGTCTTGAAACGGATGCGGGGAGAAATCTGTCCCGTCTCAAAAATATCGTTGCAGTAGAGGTTGAGGATGGCTTTGTTCTTAGCGAAGCCGTAGCGCAGGGCAATATTCACATTGCCCGACGTGGGCAGGTCGTAAATGCCTTGAATGGCTTTGCTATGCACAAATCCGACCACCGTCAGCTTCAAATCGGGCTTGGTGGAGAGAGTAAAAGTATTGTTCATCTGGGCAATGCCATAGCATTGCTTTCTGTCGAAAGGAATATCCCAGAAATCACCATCCTTTTCGCGGTGCCACAAGCCGATAAGGGTAAGGCGCGAATTCAACCAGTTCTTCACCTTAAACGGGATAGAGGCTTGTATGCCTGCTTGTTGCTGATAATCGAAATTGAGTGTCTTATAGATTTCAACCAGACGTTCGGAAGATTGGTAGAGCGTCTGTACGGAGTAGTCCTTGGTATGATTGAACCAAGCGCTGAAGATGTATTTGCTCTTCAAAATATAGGTCATTTTAAGTTCATACTCTTGCGCCGGTTTCAACAGCGGATTACCATGCAGTTCGGAATATCCGCCGCCGATGTAAGAGACGGCATCCTGCACGGCCCAGTAATCGGGATAGTCCTTGTCGCTGCTCAGGGAGAACTGAAGGATATGTCCCGGTGCCGGCATATAGTTCAAGTTGACAATGGGATACCAGTCCCACTGGTCCCAGACGGGAGTCTTGTAATGCTCCACAGCCAGAGAAGCGTCCAAAGCAAGTTTGTCGCCGAAACTCTTGCTGAAACCTGCATAGATATTCCAAGTTTGCTCGCGGCGGCGGGACTTCATATTGCTCAAGGCATCTGATGAGGTCAACTGTTCACCGGTATCGGGATCGTAATAATATTGGTAGCTATTGTCAATACTGGTAGTGTAGACGGCTCCATAATTCAAGTCCCAGCCTTTCCCCAAGTTATGCTCCTGGGCCAGAAAGAACTTCCAGCGGTTGATGCGCTGACAGTCTTCCGTGTAGAAATCGAGTTCCTCATCCTGCATACGGCTATGCAGCAACTGGTCGGACGGGGAACGGTAGTAGGTCAGTTCGGCACCGGCTTTGAGGCCGAAAGGGGTACGATAGTCCAGACGGCCGTTGTGCAGCCAGTCGGTGCTATTGCCATGAGTTGTGGACACCTGCGTGCCCGTCACGCCCGTCCAGTTGTGGGAGGTGGAATAGCCACCGTTATAGACGAAACTCAGCTGATGGTCCTTGGCGATGTTATAGTCCGCCCCTACCCTGAAATTATGGGTATGGCTGCGGCCACGGCCCACCTCATCTGTTGTCATGGGGTGAACCGAGCCGTCCGCCAGGGTGTGCACAGCCTCTTTGTCGGTAGTAGAGTAGCTCCGGCCATGGCTGTGCGAGTAAAGAAAATCTGCTGAGAATTTATTTTTGCTGAAGAGCAGGCTGGCGCGTTCCTCAAAGCCTTCGTTATGCTTCTGGCGATACTTGGCATAGAGTTCGCCTTGCCAGGAGCCGGGGCCGCCTACCGATTGTTTCAAGGTGATATTGATAAGTGCGCCACGCACCTGGTAGCGTGCAGGGGCGTTGTACATCACTTCCGCCTTCTCTATGCGGCTGGCAGGGATGCTGCGCAGCAAAGAATAGAGCTGCTCTGTGCTGAGGGTGGTTACTTTGCCGTCCAGGATAACGGTGACTCCCTGACCTGCCAACTGCAGCCCTCCATTCATCTCGATGACGCCGGGAAGCTCTTTCACGGCATCGTAGGCATTATCTACGGGGAGGTTCTGGATAAGGCGGGGCAGGTCGTACACCAGCTTGCCTTGCGCTGCCTTTACGATGGGGCGTTCACCGGTAATCATCACTTCCGGCAAGGTCTGATAAAGGCTGTCCAGACGGGCATCGGTCGTGATAAGGCTGTCGGCGCTGAGGATACGGTTGTCGTCCGCACCGGAGGTGGTTGCAGTGCCGTTGTTCTCTTGTGCCGAAAGGCTGATGCTCAATGCACAGCATACAATAGGGAGTAAATAGAATCGTTTCATGTTCTTCTTTTTATTTATGTTTATATTCTTCTTCTGCAAATCTTCGTCTGCAAAGTACGGCAGAATCAGCAGAAACTTGTGTTATCAGCGGCTTACCAAGTGTTATCCAGTGTTATCGGGAGTGTTATTTAGTCTTATCGGATGATAGGGTTCACAATATTAATCTTACCTTTGTATGTATAAAAGTAACCGGAAACAAACATGAAACTGCCATTCAAATATATTGCCATACTTGTCATCGTCTCCCTGGCCGGCATCTTCGCCTACCAAGCCTACTGGCTGACGGGGCTCTACCATACCATGCACAGTGAAATGGAGAGGGACATCACCGAAGCCATGCGCATGAGCGACTATAACGAAATGATGATACGCGTGGATAAAATGAAGCAGGACGACATAAACCACGGTGAAGTCAGCGTATCAGCCGGATACAGCGATGACGGAAAATCATTTGTCCGTAGCAGTACCACCATCTCCCGTGAAGATTCTTTGGACAACACCACCCTGCACGAAACCTTCATGCCCAAAGGAGACAGTGTTTACGTGACCCACCCGAACGATTCAACCCGCGTGGAAGTCAGTGTCAGGGACTCGGACAGCTCTCCCCAATCCGCATTGAGTGCCAAAGGGGGACTGGATGTGATTTTGCGCGACCAAAACAGTATGCTGGAACTCGCCACCTACTTCCAGCGCGGACTGCATTCGGGACTGGACATCATTTCCGACCCCGACGTAATGCTTTATGACAGCCTGCTGACTTCATTCCTGCACGACCGTAACATCAATCTTCCCCATAGGCTGCTACATCTTCACAAAGGCAGTAAATGGGACTCTACCATTCTCTATATAGATACATTGGTAAACATCGGTACTCCCGGCTATGTGCCTACCTCAAAAGCTGTGGAATATAATTATTCTTTCGACATCAATACAAGTCAAAGCTACCGTCTCATCATGGAACCGGTCGGCATGCTGGTTCTGCGGCAGATGTCGGGCATTCTCACCACGTCATTCATCATCTTGATTGTACTCGCTTTCTCCTTCTGGTTCTTGATACGCACCATCTTGAAACAGAAGACACTGGAAGAGATGAAGAGCGATTTCACCAACAACATCACCCACGAACTGAAGACCCCCATCGCCGTAGCCTACGCCGCCAACGACGCTCTGCTCAACTTCAACCAAGCGGAGGAAAAGGCCCAACGCGACAAATACCTGCGTATCTGCCAGGAACAGCTTCAGCGCCTCAGTGGACTGGTTGAACAGATACTTTCCATGAGTATGGAACGCCGCAGGACTTTCCGCCTGCACCCGGAGGAGTTTGCAATACGTGATATTCTGGAAACGCTCATCGAACAACACAAGCTGAAAGCGGAAAGCTCCGTCCACATATCGGTGGACATCGAACCGGAAGATTTGAGCGTACTTGCCGACCGCACGCATTTCAGCAACATCATCAGCAACCTGATAGACAACGCCATCAAATATTCGCACGGAGAGGCCGAAGTGGCCATCCATTGCCGCAAGGTAACCGTCGAAGGGCAGAATGAACAGACTGAAATCTCCGTCAGCGACCACGGTATCGGTATTGCTCCCGAGAAGCAGAAGCACATCTTCGACAAATTCTACCGCGTACCCACGGGTAATCTGCACGATGTGAAAGGCTATGGGCTGGGATTGTTCTATGTGAAGACCATGATAGAGAAGCATGGTGGCAGCGTATCGGTAAAGAGTGAGTTGGGAAAAGGAAGTACCTTTACGATAAGGATATGATAACATTATTTGTTAGGGTACTTTACATTACTTGTTAAGGAGCTTTACATTACTTGTAACAAAAGCGACAATTATGGAAAAGATAACCGTACTTCTGGTTGAGGACGAACAGACCCTCGCCATGATTATCAAGGACACATTGGAAGGGCAGAACTTCATCATCCACACCGCAGCAGACGGTGAAGAGGGATTGCGCAAGTTCTTCGACCTCCGTCCCGACGTGCTGGTGGCAGACGTGATGATGCCCCGCATGGACGGCTTTGAAATGGTGCGCCGCATCCGGCAGACCGACAAACAGACCCCGGTACTGTTCCTTACCGCCCGCTCCACCATCAACGATGTGGTGGAAGGGTTTGAGCTGGGTGCCAACGACTACCTGAAAAAGCCTTTCGGAATGCAGGAACTCATTATCCGCATAAAGGCCCTGGTAGGCAAAGCTTTCTCCTTTACAGAAGAAAATCCCAAGGAAACTACCGTTTTTGAAATCGGTGACTACCGTTTCAATTCCGTCACTCAACGACTTGCTTTTGCAGGCAGCACCCCGACTTCACCTAACGCGGATACGGAAGTGGAACTCTCCCACCGCGAGTCCGAGATACTGAAACGTCTTTGCGAGAACCGTAACCAGGTGGTCAACACCCAGAACGTATTGCTCGACCTCTGGGGAGACGACAGCTTCTTCAACTCCCGCAGCCTGCATGTGTTCATCACCAAACTGCGGCATAAACTGGCCGGAGACGAGCGCATCCGTATCGTCAATGTGCGGGGAATAGGATATAAACTAATAGTGAACTAAACTAAAACTAAACTACTATTTATGAGAAAGTTATTATTCATTACTTTTATCTGTTCCTCACTCTGCGCCTATGCACAGAGCGAGATTCCGGAAGACACAATAAAGAACCGGCCTCCCGTAAAGAAAGAGCAGATTCCCTTTTCTCCAAAAGAGAACAAGCGTACGGGCCTTGATGAAAGCCAGCCCCAACAAAGTCTGCAGGGCGAACAGCAGGAAGAGATAAATCTCCATCTCCCTCCCTCCGACTATGTGGAGCCCCTGCCCTGGACGGACATGAAGAAGATACACTTTCAGAAGAACATCTTTGAATGGGACTTCCAGCGTTTCGCCGATTTCCTGCTCTCGCCGGAAGTCGTACTGACGATGTACGGCAGCCATAACACCTATCCTGCAATGGGCTCCATCATGCAGGCTGGCGCAGGAATTACTTATTACAGTCCCGACGGACATTGGGAACTGAGCGGCGGAGTGTATGCCGCCCACTATTCCATCTCCCAACCTTCATCCATTACCGGTGCCCAGTATGCCAAAAGGGATGCCCCCCGGGGTACTCAATGGGACATAGGCTACAATGCCTCCGTATCCTACCGCATCAATCCCTACATGCGTCTACATGCCTTCGGCCAGTATTCGGGCTACGGGAGAAGTAACTCCTTTCATGGATATATGAACCCGATGTATCCGCAAAGCGGTTATGGCATGGTACTGGAACTGAAAGTGACGGACTGGCTCGACCTCAACGGAGGGATGGAACGAAGATACGACCCCACTAAAATGAAATGGGTAAATTCGCCCATCTTCGCCCCTACCATTCGTATAAAGAAATAGAAATAATACAAAGATATTTCCAGAAATAGAGGGAAACGAGTATCTTTGTTCAGTCCGCCCCTATGCGGCAGACAGCAACTGAAATTGTGAACAAAGAACTATGAAACGAATCTTCTTCTGCATCATCATTTTACTTGCAGGCATGTCATCCGTCAGCGCACAGAGCGAGATGCCTGCCGATACGGTACGTACTGCAGTACGTGGCGAAGCGTCTCCCGAAGGCATGTCTCCGTCTGAAAAGGAGCTTCTGCCGGACGTGAAGAATTACGACGGCTTCCTGCTGGATATGGGGCTGATGAATCTGTCCGCCCCCACTCTTCCCAAATTCACTTTGGAGATACCGGATGCCAGCAAAGACTATAGCCGCATCTTCCGGTTGAACCCGAACGTGACTTATTCACAAGGTCTTTCGAACATATTCTCACTCAGCAACTCCCGGTATTTCAGTTCGAACCCCTTCGGACTGACGGGCTTCTGGGGCTCTACCGACAACCTGCAAATGGGAAGTTTCACTTTGAAGAACGGCATGCGCATCCATACGTACGGCGAATATGACAAGGACGGCTGGAAAGTGCCCAACCCTTCCGCACTGCCTTGGGAAAAGAACAATTTCAAAGGGGCGTTCGAGCTGAAATCAGCCAACGGAGCCTTTGGCATACGCATCGAGGTACAGCAGGGCAGACACGTGCCCTATTGATGCCCATCACTTAACAACAGAATCAATGACAAGAAAGAAAATACTGGTGATAGGCGCCAACGGTTTTACCGGCAGACGCATCCTGGATGATTTGTCCCGCAACTTGTCTTACCAGACAACGGGCTGTTCCCTGCACGACGACATCTGTCCCCATTCGGGCGACTATCGCTTTATCCGCACGGATATATGCAACCGCCAGGCGGTGGAAAAGCTTTTCCAGGAAGTACAGCCGGATGTTGCAATCAATACCTCCGCCCTCTCCGTCCCCGATTATTGCGAAACGCACCATGCAGAAGCGGATGCCGTCAACATTACTGCCGTGGAGCATCTGGCAGAATGCTGTGAGGCGGGAGGCAGCCGTTTTATCCATCTTTCCACCGACTTCGTTTTCGGTGGTGATACGGACCGACCCTATACGGAGGAGGATATTCCCGCTCCCGTTAATTATTACGGCTACACCAAACTGGAAGGTGAGAAACGTATCGCTGCCGTTTGCAGGGATTATGCCATCGTGCGCGTAGTGGTGGTGTACGGTGCCGCCCTGCCCGGACAGCATGGCAATGTGCTCCAACTGGTGGCAAATAGATTAAGGAACAATGAGGAAGTGTTCGTCGTATCCGACCAATGGCGTACGCCCACCTTCGTGGGAGACGTGTCGCAAGGAGTGGAGAAGCTGATAAGTCATCCGCAAAACGGTATCTATCATCTCTGTGGCAGCGAGTGCCTGACCATTGCAGACATCGCTTATCGGGTAGCGGACGTATTGGGGCTGAATCGCTCGCTCATCCGTCCCGTCACCACGAAGGAGATGAATGAAAAGACGCCACGTCCCCGTTTCAGCGGGCTGAGTATAGAAAAGGCAAGCCGGGAACTGGGGTATCAGCCGCGCACGCTGGAAGAAGGAATAAAGCAGATGTTCGGATGGTAAATAATGCAGGTGCGGATGGCAGCAGATTCGACTACAGCAACTCCGGCTCTGCCAGTCCTTTCTCTTTGCGATACACACGTACCATCTCCAGAATCACATCTCCATATTTCTCCACCCCTTTTTTTCCGAAATACGGAATGCGTACAAGCATGGCCTTATCCGAAGGAAGCAGATTGCTGATGCCTAGAATTGCCTTCTGCTGAATGACGGTGTATACGGGCAGCCCTAATGCGGAAGCTTCTGCATTGCGCCATGCTACCAAGCGGTTGTAAAGTTCCGGATGCAGCACATCCGTGGGTACTTCAACAGCCGTAGCATCGCGTTTCCGCTCACGCGGACGTTTCTCTTTATCAGCCTGCTTACTGCTTCCCTGCCCTTCTTTGGCAGAAGCACTTCTCCCTTTGCCTTTACCCTTCTGCGAAGCCGAATCATCAATGGAAAGCAGTGCTTTCTGCTTCAAGTATCCTGCCATATGGAAACCATTCTCCAGCACATAATCCAGCAAATCAGTCTTCATGTCAAACACTTCCTCCAGCTCCTCCATGGCATCCCGGAGCTTCTTCTTCAACTCTTTATTATCAGAAGTTACCGTACTCGCCATCACCGCATCCAGCGGTTGCAACTGCTCTTGAAAATAAGTGGCGGCAGAGTGTATGCGCCCCTGCAAAGTCGGGTCGGCTGCATAGTCCTGCGCAGTATCAATCAGGCGGGTATACTGGATACTGAACTTCTGGGCTACTTTCGTCACTTTGTCGTGAAAACGTTCCATTTCCTCCTTGCAGGCTGCGAGTTGCTTGGGAAAGAGCTTGTACAAGTGTTCGTCTATCAGCCGCACATACCGCCGCAAAGCCTGCTCCATGGGCTGGAAATCGAACAAGCCCGACAGCAGTTCCAGGAAATAGGTCTGCTGCAAGGAACGGAAGCGTTTCTCGTCCGGCTCGTTTCTCCGTGCCTCCATCGTGAAGGTATCTACTGCATGGTCACTGATAACGGCCTTTGCAGAAAGCGGGGCACTGAGCACCACTCCCTCCAATGTCTTGCAGCGGCTCAGAGCCACATAGGTCTGCCCATGCGCAAAGGAGGCACTGGCATCAATCACGGCACGTTCAAACGTCAGTCCCTGGCTTTTGTGAATGGTAATCGCCCACGCCAGCTTCAGCGGATATTGCCGGAATGTTCCTTCAATATCTTCTGTAATCTCCTTGGTTTCCTCATCAAGCACGTATTTGGCATTCGTCCACTCTTCCTCTTGAAGTAAGAAGGTAGCGTCGCTTCCCTTACTGCGCACTTCAATTCCATCTGCCGACACGGCTGTCACCTCTCCAATCATGCCATTGTAGTAACGGTGCTCACCGGAGATGTCGTTCTTCACAAACATTACCTGGGCACCGCGTTTCAGTTCCAGTACTTCATCCGTGGGATAGGAATATTCGGGAAACTTTCCGTCAATCTTGGCACGAAAGGCATACGAGCGTCCCGGAAGTTGTTCCAGCTCATGGTCATTAATCCGTTGGGCCTGATAATTGTGGGTCACCAGGCGGATGTATCCTTCTTCTTTATCTGGTACGAAATTGGGAATATACCGGCGGTTCAAGGCTTCCAGCACTTGCCCGTCACAACGGTTTTCGCGAATGCGGTTCAGTAATTCAAGAAAAGTCCCATCGTTCTGCCGATAGACTTTCTTTAGTTCTATAGTGCAGTATTCCGTCTGCTTCAAAGCCTGGCTGGAGAAAAAATAGGGCGTGTCATAGTATTTGCGCAGCATCTGCCACTCATCGTCTTTCACTACGGGAGACAGCTGCTGTAAGTCGCCAATCATCAGCAGTTGCACGCCGCCAAAGGGTTTGTTCCGGTCGCGGAACCGCCTCAAGACGGCATCCACCGAATCGAGCAAGTCGGCACGGACCATACTGATTTCATCGATGACCAATAAATCTATGCTGCGTATAATGTTGATTTTCTCTTTCCCGTAACGAAAACGGTAGGTTGCCTTGCCATCTGCGCTGAATGAGCTTTCGGGCACATAAGGAGCGAAAGGTACTTGGAAAAAAGAGTGGATGGTGACACCGCCTGCATTGATAGCGGCAATTCCCGTCGGTGCAAGTACAATCATCCGTTTCGGACTCTCTGCCCTCAGTTTTCGCAGGAAAGTTGTCTTACCGGTACCTGCCTTGCCGGTCAAAAAAAGATGAGTGCCTGTGTTTTCAATGAATTGCCATGCAAGCGCTATTTCGGGATTATTCTCCATTGATATGTTTATTATTCAACCAATCCGCTCTCTCTCAGAATGATACGGATTTCATCAGTAGCCATATATGATAATAGGACAAAGATAGCGGTTATTTCGTTATCCTTGTCCTATTATTCCATTTATTTGTACCCATCCTGAGAAAGCCCTTTACGGGGCAATCCGGACTATTTCAAGCTACCGCCGATAATATCGAGCAGCTCATTCGTAATGGCCTGCTGACGGCTCTTGTTATACTGTTTCGTCAAATCTTGAATCAACTCGTTGGCATTATCTGTCGCCGTCTGCATGGCTAGCATACGGGCAGCATGTTCCGAAGTATTGGAATCGAGAAGCACGGTAAATATCTTCTGACTCAACACTTTTGGCAGAAGTTCCGCTATCAGTTCGCCGACGGAAGGTTCCACAATGTAATCATTATTAAAACTGCGGGCATCCTCCGGTACATCTTCTGCCGCCTCCTGCGCTACTTGCGTCAGGTCAATGGGCAGATAATTCTCGCGGAGCAGCACCTGCGAACCCATCGATTTGAAGTGATGGTAAATCAGCTCCACATGGTCAATCTGCTTTTCCACAAACTCATGCATCAACTTCTCTGCCAGCTCATACGCTTCAACGTACGAAGGCTTGTCTGCCATCACCTGGTAGCTGCCTTGCGGCACATATCCCATTTTCTTGACGGCTTCCTCCACCTTTCTCCCAACGGGATATATCAGAATATTCTCCTTGCCCAGCGACTGGTAATCTTCCAAAGTCCGTTCCAGCATCTTCGCCACATTCGAGTTGAATGCACCGCACAAGGAACTATTGGACGAAAACGCCACAACCGCTACTCTCGTCACGGGTCTTTTCTCGGTATAGGGCGACTCGAAGGAAGCATCCGTACGCAGAAAGTTCGTCAGAATCTCATTCAGCTTCCGTTGATAAGGCAGCATATTCTCAATCCGCCCCTGCGCCTTATGCAGTTTGGCAGATGCCACCATCTTCATAGCCGATGTTATCTGGCGTGTACTCTTGACGGAGCTTATTCTATTTTTTACCTCTTTCAGTGAAGACATATATCTATTTACGATTTAATTATTTACGATTTACGATTGAAGTTACTTTTGCTTGCAGCCGATTTACCACTTACCATATAGAGTAGCCCCAATCGTAAATCGTAAATCGTCCAATCGTAAATCACATGAATTGCCTTGCAACCGCCTCTGCCGTCTCCTCAATCTTCTTGCAGACATCGTCATTGATGGCACCCGTCTTTAAAACGTCGAGTACCTCCATGCGATAGTTCATCTCAAGAGACTCAAGGAAGTTGCGTTCAAACTCGCTGACCTTGTCCAAAGGAACATTCCTCAACAAGCCGTGCGTGCCGCAATAAAGAATGGCAATCTGCTTTTCTACCGGCATCGGGCTGTATTGGGGCTGTACCAGCAGGCGTGTATTCTTCTGTCCCTTGTCGATGGTCAATGCCGTCACGGGGTCCATATCGCCACTGAACTTGGTAAACGCTTCCAGCTCCCGGTACTGTGCCTGGTCAATCTTTAATGTACCTGCCACCTTCTTCATAGCCTTGACTTGGGCATTACCACCCACACGGCTCACAGAGATACCCACGTCAATGGCCGGACGGTTACCCTGGTTGAAGAGGTTCGTATCAAGGAATATCTGCCCGTCAGTGATTGAAATCACATTCGTTGGGATATAGGCAGACACGTCTCCTGCCTGAGTTTCGATAATGGGCAATGCAGTCAGCGAACCGCCACCTTTCACCTTGCCTTTCAGACTGTCCGGCAGGTCGTTCATCTCGCGTGCCACTTCCTCCTGGCTGATAATCTTCGCCGCACGTTCCAACAAACGGGAGTGCAGATAGAAGATATCACCCGGATAGGCCTCACGTCCTGATGGACGGCGCAGAATCAGAGACACTTCACGATAGGCCACCGCCTGCTTGGACAAGTCGTCATAGACCACCAGCGCATGACGGCCGGTATCACGGAAATACTCTCCGATGGCAGCCCCTGCAAAGGGAGCGTAATACTGCAATGCAGCCGGGTCGCCCGCCGTAGCAGCCACCACAATGGTATAGTCCATCGCACCGTACTGGTGCAGGGTATTCACGATAGAGGCAACGGTAGAACCTTTCTGACCAATGGCTACATAAATACAATACACCGGATCACCAGCTTCAAAATTGGCACGCTGGTTGATGATGGTATCGATGGCAATGGCCGTCTTACCGGTCTGGCGGTCACCGATAATCAGCTCACGCTGTCCGCGGCCAATAGGTATCATGGCATCCACAGCCTTCAGACCGGTCTGTAGCGGCTGATTCACCGGCTGACGGAAGATAACTCCCGGCGCCTTGCGTTCCAGCGGCATTTCATAAAGTTCTCCGCCTATCAGTCCTTTGCCATCGAGCGGCGCACCCAGAGGGTCTATTACACGGCCCAGCATACCCTCTCCCACCATGATGGAAGCAATACGCTTGGTACGCTTTACAATGAAGCCTTCCTTGATTTTATCCGTAGGGCCAAGCAACACAGCACCCACATTATCCTCTTCGAGGTTCATCACAATGGCCTTGATGCCGTTGTCGAACTCCAACAACTCGTTGGCTTCGGCATTGCGCAACCCATAGATACGGGCTACACCGTCACTGACTTGCAGTACCGTGCCAATCTCGTCCAACTGTACGCGGGTGTCAATCCCTTCCAGTTGCTTGCGGAGAATATCGGAGACTTCGCTTACTTTTATATTTTCAGACAACATCTTAGTATTTACTATTTTACAATTTACTATTTACTATTTGAAAGAACCCGAATCATATACTGTTTGACCTCTACAACTTACGCATCACAAGACTATTAAATAAGTAAATTGTAAATTGTCAAATCGTAAATCACACGATTCTTCTATTCTTATCAATGAACTGCTGTTTCACTTTCTTAAGCTGCGTAGCAATACTGGCATCCAGACGGAAGTCGTTGATGTCGAAGATAAAACCACCTTCAATGGAGGGATCCACTTCAGTCTGCAGCTCCATGCTGGCATGCAGCAGGGAGGAAGCACTGTCATGGATGCGCTCCCGCACTTCCTGGCTGACGGGAACGGCTGTTATCAGCTTTCCTACACCGATATGCTTGTCTTTCCGGTACAAATCCAGAAAACTCAGGCAGATGTACTGGAGAAAGTTTTCCCGCCGGTTCTTCAACACCAGGGTCATGAAACGCGCAAACTCACGGCTCGCAGGAGCATCCCCCACAGCAGCGGTACAGATAAGTGTTAACTTCTCACGTATCGTCAGGATGGGGTTTTCCAATGCCATGCGCAAATCGGGATGTTTCCTGAAGCTACGGTCGAGCATACAAAACTCCTTGTACAGAGTATCTTCTGCCCCCATGCTCTTGGCATATTCCATCAATGCTTTCGCATAACGCATCGAAACGATTCCTATATCCATTTCTTTGAGAATTAATTGTTTTTACTTGCGGCCAGCACTTCATCCAGCATCCGGTCTATCATCTCCATCTGCTCATGTTTCTCGTCCAGATTCTTGCGGATAATTTTCTCGGCTATATCTACGGACAAGACTGCCACCTGGCGGCGAATATCGCGGATGGCCTCTTCCTTCTCTTGCTGTATCTGCTTTTTAACTTCGTCCAGCTCCTTCTGCGCGGCGGCTTCCGCCTGCTTGCGTGCTTCGACGATAATCTTGTCACGCTCATGCATCGCCTCCCGCAGAATACGTCCTTGTTCTTTGTTGGCAGCAGCAATCAACGCTTCACTCTCCTCTTTCAGTTTGGAGAGCTGGGCATTTGCTTCGCGTGCCACTTCCAAAGACTGGTCGATGTAGGTCTTGCGACCTTCCACCATCTTGGTGATAACGGGAAAACCGTACTTGGCAAGCACCACAAACACCACACCGAATGAAAGGAGCATCCAGAACAGCAGACCACTATCGGGTAATAACAATGACATAATTTTATTTACTATTTGACAATTTACGATTTACAATTTGGCTGCGCGGTGATGCTGCACGGACAAATTGTAAATGGTAAATGGTAGATTGTACATTATAAAAAGAATACCAATAAACACACAACTACTGCCAACAAAGCAACACCTTCAATCAAGGCAGCGGCAATAATCATGTTCATACGGATATCTCCGGATGCTTCCGGCTGGCGGGCAATGGCCTCCATAGCAGAACCGCCGATTTTACCGATACCTACACCAGCACCAATAACAGCCAAACCAGCACCAATGGCTGCACCCAGTTTACTAACTCCCACACCTGCCGCAGCAGCTTGCAATAATACAGATAGTAACATAACTTTCAGTTTTTAAATGGTTATTTTTATTAATATTTATATTCCCAATAATCGTATCACTTCACCGCCTTCTCCTTATGCTCTTCCTGCGCCAGACCGATGAACACGGCTGACAGCATGGTGAATACATATGCCTGGATAAAGGCAACCAACAACTCAAGTGCATTCATAAAGATATTGAACAACACCGATGCCACGGTCAGCGTTCCGTTCAAAGCAGGTCCCATACTGGCCGAGATGAATATCAAGCAGGTAAGCACCAGCATTGCCATGTGCCCTGCCAGCATATTGGCAAAAAGACGTATCATCAAAGCAAACGGTTTGGTGAAAATACCGAAGAACTCGATAAACGGCATCATGGGGACCGGTACCTTCAGCCACCAGGGCACATCCGGCCAAAAGATATCTTTCCAATAAGTCTTGGTCCCAAAGATATTCACGGCCAAGAAAGTACAGATGGCCAGTACCATCGTAACGGCTATATTTCCCGTCACGTTGGCCCCTCCGGGAAAGAAGGGAATCAGCCCCATGATGTTGTTGATGAAGATAAAGAAGAAGGCTGTCAGCAAGTAAGGCGCAAATTTGCGGTACTTCGGACCGACACAGCTCTTTATAATATCATCGTTCACCATCATGATGAACATCTCCATAAACCCGATAAAACCACCGGGAGCGGCACTGCCCTGCGGATGCTTGCGATACCAGTGCGCTACACTCAGAATAATGACAAGCAGCAATGCACTGTTGATGAGCAAAGCCAGTGTCACCTTCGTGATGGAGATGTCCAACGGGCGTATTTCGTTTCCAGTAGCATCATGCTCCACCAGCTTGCCTTCGTACTTGCTTCCTGCGGGAGCGATGGAAAAGCCTTCATAACTTCCACCGTTCTCCTCTAGACGTGAGGATAGAAAGGCATGCCATCCGGTGGTAGAGCTATGCACAATTACCGGCAAGGGAATCGTAACGTGAGTTTCGCCCCACGTCGTGATGTGCCATTCGTAAGAATCGCCGATATGCCCGAAGACAATCTCCTTCACGTCCACCGTATTCTCGGCCCGCACCGTGGCGGGTAGCAACATGCCCAGTGCCAGCAGAACTACAGTCAGTATGTTACGCAATCTTTTCATTGTTACTTTTCTTTTTCAGTTTCCGGTTCGCCTCAAAAGTGAAGAAGAACCAGGAATCATAAATCAAATATATCAGATAGTTGGCTATAAACGTCAACAAAAACGCCCTGGCTTCCTCACGTACTGCAACGCAATAAACCAGCATCACAATCATGGAGACCAGCATTCTCATCACACGCATCAGCAGATAAATCTGCAACATTCGTCCTGGCATCCGGTGACGGCAGCTTTCGGTCATATTAATCATGAATACTCCGAAAACAAAGAAGAAAAGCGGAATCAGCGGATAACCGCCGAAATAGTGATGCGGATTTATCGAAAAATACGCCCAACCGCCTACAATTCCTATCAATACCGTCAAGAGCGCTGTATGCAATAAGTAGTTTCTCTTAGTAATAGTCACGCCAACAACCTCTATTTTTTAATTTTTAATTTTTTAATAGCCTATTGCTGTTCTATACAGACGGCAACCCTTCCGTTACTCATCTCCACGAATCCGCTTTGAATATCCAACTCATGTTCCTCACCGTCCGTTGCGTAAATCAATTTCCCCGTTCCCAACGATGATACAATCGGTGCATGCTGCGGCAGGATAGAAAAAGAGCCCATAGTGCCCGGCAATGTAACACTTTCCACTTCCCCGTTGAAGAGTTCCTTCTCCGGTGAAACAATATTCAAATGCAACTTTTTCATCATCAAAGCTCCCAGACTTTTAATTTTTAATCGTTTTTCCCCCTGCCTGCTCCAGTAGTTTCTTACCCTTCTCAATGGCTTCTTCAATGGTTCCCACATTCAAGAAAGCAGGTTCGGGCAGGTAGTCCACCTCTCCGTCAAGAATCATCTTGAAGCCTTTGATAGTGTCCTCAATGGAAACCATTGTACCTGGGACACCCGTAAACTGCTCGGCAACGGCAAACGGCTGTGAAAGAAAACGCTGCACACGACGCGCACGGTTCACCAACGTACGGTCGGCATCAGAGAGTTCCTCCATACCAAGGATGGAGATAATGTCTTGCAATTCCTTGTTGCGCTGCAATATTTGTTTTACACGTTGTGCCACTTCGTAGTGTTCTACCCCCACGATGTGTGGGTCGAGAATGCGTGAAGTGGATTCCAACGGGTCCACAGCAGGATAAATACCAAGTTCGGTAATCTTACGACTCAACACCGTGGTGGCATCGAGGTGGGTAAACGTTGTGGCAGGTGCCGGGTCCGTCAAGTCATCGGCAGGCACATATACAGCCTGCACGGAAGTGATGGAGCCGTTTCTTGTAGAGGTAATACGCTCCTGCATGGCACCCATTTCCGTTGCCAGTGTCGGCTGATAGCCTACGGCAGAAGGCATACGGCCCAGCAAGGCCGAAACCTCGGAACCGGCTTGGGTGAAACGGAAGATATTATCAATGAAGAACAGAATGTCACGCGGACCGTCCGTCTCCGCTCCCATGTCACGGAAGGACTCGGCCACCGTCAACCCAGACAATGCCACGGACTGACGCGCACCGGGAGGTTCGTTCATCTGACCGAATATCAAAGACACTTGTGATTTGGCCACTTCGTCATAATCTACTTTGGACAAATCCCAATGGCCTTCCTCCATGCTCTTCTTGAATTCTTCTCCGTAACGGATAACACCGGATTCAATCATTTCTCTCAGCAGGTCGTTGCCTTCACGTGTACGTTCTCCTACACCGGCAAACACAGAGAAGCCGTGCTGCTTCTTCGCAATATTATTGATGAGCTCCTGGATAAGCACTGTCTTGCCTACACCGGCGCCACCAAACAGACCGATTTTACCGCCCTTGCTATAGGGTTCCAGCAAGTCGATAACCTTGATGCCTGTATAAAGCACCTCTTGTACGGTAGTCAAATCTTCAAACTTAGGGGGGTCGCGATGGATGGGATAAGCACCTGTACGGTCCAACTCCTTCATGCCGTCGATAGAGTCGCCCACTACGTTCATCAGGCGGCCTTTGATTTGTGTACCTATCGGCATGGTGATGGGGCCTCCCAGCGGATGCACTGTCATTCCTCTCTGCAGGCCGTCCGTACTGTCCATAGCAACAGTACGCACCGTGTTTTCACCAATGTGCTGCTGTACCTCTACAATCAGTCTTTTGCCGTTCGACCTTTTTATTTCCAGTGCGTCGTGAATACTCGGCAACATCATTTCTGCCTCCGTTCCTTCGAAATAGACGTCTACTACAGGCCCGATTACCTGTGAGATATGTCCGACAATCTGTGACATAAGCAATCTTTTTATTCTATATTTCCTTAATTATTTTTCCCAATACTAAGTTGTAAGTCGCGTGTATCCTCATTAACAAGTCAGCCAAGTCGCGTCTTTCATCAGCTATGTACTCGTACCTATTAACGTTTGTCAGCTATGGTTTGTTCATCCCAATAGTTACATAAACAACAACGCAAATGTATAAACAATTTGCATGTAGTTGTTACCGTGTATAGCATTTTTTGAACAAAAAAGACTATTTTGAACGATTAATACTACAATTGGAACAAATTGTTACAGACATGATAACATCAGTTAACAATTAGCAAGAAAAAGGAATTGCCCACCCATCTTATGAAAAAAACACTGAATTGACAACAGAGGTTCTGTATATAATATACAAAAAATAAGCCTTGTCTCTCGACAAGGCTTATTCACAACACAAACACAAAATAAAACACGACAAAACTACTATGCAATCTTACCTGTCTATGCCGGGGAGGCATACGTACTAGTTACGGATATTCACATATACATAAACAGCTTCAGGCTGATTTGCACATTATAAACAAATGCGGGGAGGCATTTGTTTATTGCCTATTTGTTAAAAAACACAAATTCAAAGTTTGTCATTGAATACCTCTTTCACGAAGCTTCAACTGCCATTTCCATGCAGAAAGTAAAGTATCTTCAATACTTGTTTCTGCCTTCCAACCCAGTTCATTGTTTGCCAATTCCGGGTTTGCCCATACCTTCTCAATATCACCGGCACGCCGCCCTACTATCTGATAGTTCAGTTTTACACCGGTAGCCTTTTCGAAAGCATTAATCAGTTCCAATACGGAAAGTCCACGACCTGTACCGATATTGAATACTTCCACTTTTTCCTTCTGCTTGTTCTCCAAGATACGGCGGATAGCCACTACGTGTGCTTTGGCCAAATCGACTACATTGATGAAGTCGCGGATACAAGAACCGTCGGGAGTATCATAATCGTCACCAAACACGCTCAGTTTCTCACGGATGCCGATAGCGGTCTGGGTAAGATAAGGAATCAAGTTCTGCGGTACACCGTTAGGCAACTCTCCCAGCAATGCTGTGGGGTGTGCACCTATCGGGTTGAAGTAACGCAACAAGATGGCGTTTATCGGAGCACCGGAAGCAACCGTATCACGTACAATCTCTTCATTGATTTGCTTCGTGTTTCCATACGGAGACTCAGCTTTCTTAATAGGTGCCTTTTCCGTTACCGGAAGTTCGTCCGGCTGGCCGTAAACTGTGCAGGAAGAAGAGAATACGATACCTTCCACTCCATGCTTCGGCATCAATTCCAGCAGGTTTATCAGTGAAACCAGGTTATTACGATAGTAAAGCAATGGTTTCTGGACAGATTCACCCACAGCCTTGCTGGCCGCAAAGTGAATGATGGCTTTAATGCCTTTATATTTGGTAAACACAGCGTCAAGACCGGCATAATCCAAGCAATCCAATTCCTCGAATGCAGGGCGGATGCCCGATACCTTCTCTATGTTATCTACAACATCTGCGCTGGAGTTTGACAAATTATCAATAATAACAACTTCATAACCTGCGTTTTGAAGTTCCACCACCGTGTGAGAACCAATATAACCGGTTCCACCCGTAACTAAGATTTTCCCTTTCATATTAAATATAGATAATTTAGCTTTTAGGTTATCAATACGCCACAAATGTAAGGAAATAAATTAATAAAAACAGAAAAAGGGGGATAAATTTTAGTTTATCCCCCTTCCACTTTATTTCCGTTTTTTCTTCTTTAAATCTTCACAACCCCCGAAAAGCCCATGAATGCCATTGCCAGCAGTCCGGCAGTAATCAAAGCTATCGGAGTACCCTGCATACCTTTCGGTACACTAACCAGGCTCATTTGCTCGCGCAGGCCTGCAAACAGTGTCAGTGCCAAGCCGAAACCAAGTGCCGTGGAGAATGCATAAACCACTCCCGTCAGCAAATCATAATCTTTTTGGATAACAAGGATAGCCACACCGAGAATACAGCAGTTGGTAGTAATCAACGGCAGGAACACGCCCAAGGCCTGATACAGAGAAGGAGAAACTTTCTTCAGGATAATCTCTACCATCTGCACCAATGCGGCAATCACCAGGATAAAGGTAATAGTCTGCAAATAGCCCAAATCAAAAGCGTCGAGCACATACTTCTGAATAAGGAATGTCACGATAGTGGCGATGGTGAGCACGAATGCCACCGCTGCCGACATGCCCAATGCAGTCTCCACTTTCTTGGAAACTCCCAAGAACGGGCAAATTCCCAAGAATTGCGACAATACGATGTTGTTTACAAAGATTGCCGAGATAAATATCAATATATATTCCATAATCATTAAATTAAGAATTAAAAACTAAAAATTAAAAGCCCGGCAGCCTACCGCCGATACGTTCTCAATTTTTTCATTTTTAATTTTTCATTATTAATTCTTCTTCATACTGTTGATTAAAGCAATGAGATAGCCCAATGCGATGAATGCACCCGGAGCAAGGACAAATACCAACATGCCGTATTCTTCGGGAAGGATACTTAGGTTGAATATCTTGCCGGTTCCCAGGAACTCACGCACGGCACCCAGCAATGTCAGTGCAATGGTAAAGCCCAAGCCCATGCCCAGACCGTCGAACAAGGAAGCCACCGGATTGTTTTTGGCAGCAAATGCCTCGGCACGTCCCAATACGATACAGTTTACAACAATCAGCGGAATGAACAAGCCCAGCGTGGCGTACAATGCAGGAACGTAGGCTTGCATTATCATCTGCAACAGTGTCACAAATGATGCTATGACTACAATGAATGAAGGGATACGCACCATATCGGGAATCAGATTCTTGATGGCAGAAATCACCACATTGGAACATATCAGCACGAACATTGTAGCCAGTCCCATACCCATACCGTTAATGGCAGAGGAAGTGGTACCCAGTGTAGGACACATACCCAGCAGGAGTACAAACGTAGGATTCTCTTTGATAATCCCGTTCATCATAACTTTAAAATTATTCATATCTTCTACTCCTTTCTCATTTAGCGCTGAGTGTATCCACAGCTTCGGGAGCTGCGGAATCAGCAGGTTGTTCAACATTCTTTTGAGTAGCGCCGGTAGTGCCGTCGGCAGTTTCCTGACCGGCGTAGGCAGCATAAGCCGCATTCACTGCATTCAAAAAAGCACGTGAGGTGATGGTAGACGCTGTAATGGCATCTACTTTACCACCGTCCTTGCTCACTGTCAATGCAGCTTCACCCGGATTCATGCCGGTGATGTCACCTTTATTGCCTTTCTTGAACCAGTCGGCAGCCTTGGAACCCAACCCCGGAGTTTCCACATGCGACAACAAGGAGTAGTCGATGATTTTGCCTTCAGCATCGAAACCGACCAACACTTTCAGCTCACCGCCAAAACCCATGGCAACAGCTTCCACAGCAGCTCCGATATATTCTCCGCCTTTGGTGGCAGGATATACAGAATACTGTACTCCGTTTACTTCCTGCATCTTCTTCTCGGCGATGGGGTCATTGTCGAAGCCCGGAACCACCGCACTTACGGCATCGCTCAAGGTCTTTGCATTGGCCTGCGCAATGGGCTCCTTCGTCAATTCGTTTACATAAGCCAGCAACGCTACGGAGATTGCGGTAACGCCCGTAAGTACCAGCAACATATTCTTCAAGGATGATTCTAACTTTTTCATTTCTTCTTCGCTACCTCCCCAAAGCGTTTAGGTTTAACATAGGTGTTGATGAGCGGAGTGAACGCATTCATAATCAGAATGGCAAACGACATACCCTCCGGATATGCACCGAACAGACGGATGATGACAGTCAGTAGGCCGATGCAAACACCATAAATCAGCATACCTTTGTGGCTCATCGGAGAAGTCACGTAGTCCGTAGCCATAAAGACAGCACCCAGCATCAGACCACCGGACAACAACTGTACGACCGGGGATACATAAAGTTCCGGATTGACCAGATACATGATACCGGAGAACACGAATACCGTCACCAGAATAGATACCGGAATGTGCCAGGTGATGATTTTCTTCCACAACATGTAGAACAAACCAAGCAGCAGCGCCAAGGCACTCACCTCACCGAGACATCCTCCATTATTACCTATCAGAAGGTCGAAAGCTCCCGGAAGGTCGCTCAGGGACATGCCCGGAGCACCATTGATGACACCTTTCATAATAGCCAGCGGCGTAGCAGCTGTCGTGGCATCCGTATAGGCTGTCAACTGGCCTACAGCCGGCCATGTCGTCATCTGCACGGGGAATGAAAGCAACAGGAACACACGTCCTGCCAGTGCAGGGTTAAAGGGATTGCAACCCAAACCTCCGAAGGACATCTTGCCTACCCCGATGGCAAACAAGGCACCAAGGATGATAATCCAGATGGGCAGGTTGGAAGGCAGGTTAAAGGCCAGCAACACACCGGTAATGATGGCAGAACCGTCGGTAATGGTTGTGGTCTCTTTTTTCATGAGGAATTTGCCGATGGCCCATTCAAAGAACAAGCAGGCTGCTACGGAAGTGGCCGTAACAATCAGCGCACCCAGTCCGAAAAAGTAAAGCGAAACGAGGAATGCCGGAATCAATGCGATAAGCACACCGTACATATTCTTCTTCACGCTGTCACCGCCGTGAACGTGGGGCGAAAGGGATACGATTAATTTATTCATACTTCGTTATTTTTTAGCTTGACGTGCACGGATCATCGCTCCTACCTTACCCTTACCCAAGCGGATATAATCCAGCATCGGACGGTTGGAAGGACAAGTGAACTGGCATGAACCGCATTCTATACACGACATAATGTCTTCTTTCTCTACTCTTTCAAAATCTCCGTGGGCCGAAACGGTAGCCAGCAGATACGGCTCCAACCCCATCGGGCAGGCTCCCACGCACTTGGCACAACGGATACAAGGCTGTACCTCGCCGCGCTTGGCTTCCTTCTCGTTCATAATCAGAATACCGGAGCTTCCTTTGGCTGTCGGTACATCCGTATTTACCAGAGCTTTACCCATCATCGGGCCACCGCCGATAATCTTGCCCGTATCTTCGGGCAGACCGCCGCAAGCTTCAATCAGCTGCTTCATCGGCGTACCGATACGTGCCAGGAAATTGGACGGCTTTGCCAACGACTTACCAGTCACGGTAATGACACGCTCAAACAGAGGTTTGTTCTTCTGTACGGCCTGGTAAACGGCAAATGCGGTACCCACATTCTGCACCACAGCTCCCGTGGAGATAGGCAGCGCACCGGCTGCAACCTGGCGACTGATGACAGCATCAATCAACTGCTTTTCACCACCCTGCGGATATTGTACCTTCAAGGGTACCACCTCGATACCTGCATAGCTGGAAGCAACCTTCGTCATCAGCTGGATGGCATCGGGCTTATTGTTCTCAATGCCGATGAATGCCTTGTTCACCTTTACCGCCTTCATCAGAATGGATACACCTACCATAATTTCTTCCGCATGTTCCAGCATCAGCTGATGGTCGGCAGTCAGATACGGTTCGCACTCTACGGCGTTGATGATGACACACTCTGCCTTGAATGCAGGAGGAGGACACAACTTGACCTGCGTAGGAAAGCATGCACCGCCCAGACCTACGATACCTGCATCAGCGATTTTCTTCACGATTTCCTCGGAGGTCAGACTGCATTCCTTCACCAACGTTTCGGAACGGTCAATGGATTCTTCCCATTCATCCCCTTCTACGTCAATGAATATAGCAGGCTTGGCGTAACCGCTGGCATCGACAATCGTGTCAATCTTAGCGACTTTCCCGCTGACAGACGAATGAATGGCTGCTGATACAAAACCGCCGGGCTCGGCAATCTTTGTACCCACTTTCACAACATCACCTTTGGCAACGATAGGCTTGGCAGGAGCACCGATGTGCTGTCCCAGCAAGATAGCGGCCTTGGCCGGAATCTCTGCCTTGATGATAGGCTGATGTGCTGAAAGTTTATTTTCGTGTGGATGGACTCCACCAATTGAAAATGTCTTCAACATACAATTCTGTATTTTTAGTCGTTTATTTACTTTATTAATTCATACCTCAACTTGGGAAGTCTAAACCTCTGCTTTGGGAGTCTCAACCTCAGCTTTAGGAGCTGCAACCTTTACTTGGGGAGCTGCATCGTCAGCCTTCGGTTTGCGCGGCGGGAAGTTGAGGGCAATGATTGTGTTTTGCGGACAAGCCTCCTCGCACTTGCGGCAGGATTTACACTTATTGGGGTCAATGTAAGCCAGATTGTTTTCCAGCGTGATAGCCTCGAACGGACAAACCTTCACACACTTGCCGCAACCGATACATGCCACGGTACAAGCCTTGCGTGCTACGGCCCCCTTGTCCTTGTTTACACACTGTACGTAAATACGACGTGATTTCTTGCCTTGAGGACGGATTTCAATAATAGATTTCGGACAAGCCTTGGCACAAGCTCCACAAGCCGTACACTTTTCCTCATCCACTTCGGGAAGTCCGGTCTCCGGATTCATGTGGATAGCATCGAACTGGCAGGCAGCCACACAGTCGCCGCATCCCAGACAGCCATAACTACAACCCGTTTCACCACCATAGAGAGAAGCCGCAATGGCACAACTCTTGGCGCCATCGTATTGGTTCACACGAGGACGGTTGGCACAAGTTCCATTACATCTCACCACCGCAACCATAGGTTCGGCAGCAGCGGCATCCAAGCCCAGAATCTCGGCAATCTTTGTCATGACGGGCTGTCCACCCACCGGACAAAGTTTACCATCCAGCGAACCTGCCTTTACGCAAGCATCTGCAAATCCGCTACAACCGGGGTAACCACATCCACCGCAATTTGCCTGGGGAAGCACCTCTGCTACCTGGGCAATCCGCGGATCTTCATACACGGCGAATTTCTTGGAAGCCACGTAAAGAATAGCGGCCGATACCAGCGCTATAACTCCCAATGAAATCACTGCAATCAGAATTACATTCATAAATTAGTTGTTTATTAATTATTTGTTTTATTATTAGTTAGTTCATCGGTCGTACGGAGAATGAGAACTTCTTACCCATCCGCGACTTGTTCAGCCACAATATATAATAATAAGGTACAAGAAGTGCTAGCGAACAAAGCGCGGAACGCAGCTCGTCATTCCAGATAGCCATAAAGACAAATAGTGAGATTATCAGAATAAGGAAAGGAAATATAAAGGCAAACAGAACTGCCATCACTCCCATTGAAAGTTCGCCCGTCACCCATACACGGTCGCCGGGCTGGTAGGATGCGGCATTGGCATCGGCCACATCGACAAGTTTCTCTTTTGTATCCGCAGAGGTACAATGTCCCTTGACACTACACGAAGCGCACGCTGAAGTCTGGATGATTCTCACTTGGAGATGAGAACCGTTTATGTTTTCCACAATACCTTGATGTTTTATAGTATTCGCCATTTTGCAAAGTGTGCATTACAAATCGCGGCAAATTTACGCATTATTTGTGAACTGCAAACCTTTCCTATGCATTTTCTGTGTTCGTAAACGTGCTTTTTCTATGTTTTTATGTTTTTTCACCTGCCACAGACTACAAAAAGACAAAAAACAGACGGTCTGTCAAGGAAAAACAGACCGTCTGACTAACCAAAACAGATAATCTGTTCACTCCGAACAGACCATTTGTTTATTTACCATTTATAATTGATACCGAAACTGAGCAATTCTTTTACCTGAAAATAGCTGTCCCCTTCCGTCGGCTTGGCACTGTCGTCATAGCGGGCGTGCACATAGAGCTTGGTGGAAAGATAGCGGTTCAGCACAAAGTTCACCGTGTTTTCCCATTCAATACGTGTCCACTCATAACTGGTCTGGAAGTCCAAGCGGGAATCCAGCGTGATGGAAGGAATGATGGTCCATGAAAGTGTAGGCTGTATCTGCGAACCGAAGTTATGCTTCACGCATTTGCCCTCATCAAGACCGAAACTCACTTCATTCACCCCCTTATTTCCTACATAGCGCAGCATGTACGTCAGCGGAGCCATAAAAACGGACAAGCTGAATTTCTGCTTCTTCAACTTGTAGTCCATACCGATACTGCTCGACCAGTCCGCCGGAGCAAAGAAAGCCGAAACCAGCTCTTCACTGTTGGCCTTGTAGCCATTGCAGAACTGGGTCTTAAACTCAGTCGTGATGGTATAATACCACTTGGACGCAGCCTGAATACCCAGTTTACTGTACAGCCGGAGTTGGTCGGTACTTACCAGATAGTTATGAAACTCGTCGGAAGGTGCGGAGCTGAAGCCCAGCTTGGCATCGAGCAGATTTTCCCACTGCACCTTTTCACGGTCATTATAGTTGGCAAACAATTGCAGGTTGGCAAGCACGGCGTTAGTGCTCTCACCTCCCTTGTACCAGTTGTCGGAGATATAGTTCTGGGTAATCTGCAATGAACCGTTTCCACCCGTCACCCACCAGTTGGGCTTGTGGATAATCACGTCGGCTTCCTCCTTCACTCCCACCATATTCTCTTGTGCAAACAGTTTCACGACGGACGGCTTGGAAGAAACCTCCTTCTCTATATTATCCTTGAATATCTTCCCTTTCATCACCTCCTTCTCGGTCATTACAACCAGATTGGGACAATCTACATACGTGTTCAGCAGCGTACGGTCCACCAGTTTGTTGGCTCGGTCCTTTGAGGTGAAACTCAGTGTGTCGAACGGCAACATCTCGCGCGTCAGGGCAGGCACCGTATCAGGCACCTGGAAATGCCAGTCCACCTTGGAAAGGCGTCTCATGGGGGCATAATAATAGGTAAGGGGAAGGAACAACCTATAGTAGTTCGGATTGGAAGGTATATAACGCTCCGGAGTCGTGGGGTCATTCAAATAATCCAGCACTCCGATATACCTTTCATATAATATGGAAACAGTATCCAGCCTGTACCCCATACCTTCCGGTTTCAATTTCAGAATCATGTATTCTTTCATTATATCCGGCAAGGTGTCGGCTTTGGCAGTTGTTTCCTGTCCACTGTTCTTCGAGGCGGTATCCAGCGTATTCTGTGCCATCACCGACGAAGAAATCATCGTAGCAATTAACCAAAATGCAATGTGTCTATTCTTCATAATGCCCTAAAGTCTATGTTTCGAGCGCAAATTTAGCTTAAAATGTTTAGAAAACATAGAAAAGCCATAAGAAAAAGGCAAGAAGGACTTTCTTCGATGAAATCGTATTTTTTAATAATTGTTTCATCGAAACTTTCTCTACTTCCTCTTTTTTTTATAATTTTGCGCTTTTTAAGTTCTACGTGTACTGACGGGAGCAGTGCGCACCCTGAACGACAAGCCGTATAGGCTCTTGGCATTAGATTAAACAATTAATAAAATAATATAGTTGTGGGAGAAACAAAGTATATTTTCGTCACCGGTGGTGTTGCCTCTTCATTAGGTAAAGGTATCATCTCATCCTCCATCGGTAAATTGCTGCAAGCAAGAGGTTACAAGGTAACCATCCAGAAGTTTGACCCGTACATCAACATCGACCCGGGTACACTGAACCCTTATGAACACGGCGAATGCTACGTTACCGTGGATGGCCACGAAGCCGACCTCGATTTGGGCCATTACGAACGCTTCCTGGGCATCCAGACCACCAAGGCCAACAATATCACGACCGGACGCATCTACAAAAGCGTCATCGACAAAGAGCGCCGGGGTGACTATCTGGGAAAGACCATCCAGGTTATTCCCCATATTACAGACGAAATCAAGCGTAATGTAAAACTGCTGGGAAACAAATACAAATTCGACTTTGTTATTACCGAGATTGGCGGTACAGTGGGTGACATCGAGTCTCTGCCCTATCTGGAAAGCATCCGTCAGCTGAAGTGGGAATTGGGAAAAGACGCCTTGTGCGTACACCTTACTTATGTCCCCTACCTGGCAGCTGCCGGTGAACTGAAGACCAAGCCCACCCAGCACTCCGTAAAGGAACTGCAAAGTGCCGGTATCCAACCCGATGTCCTCGTACTGCGTACGGAACATGAGTTGAGTACCACCCTGCGCAAGAAAGTGGCTCTGTTCTGCAATGTGGACGAGAATGCCGTGGTGCAAAGCATCGACGCGCCTACCATCTACGAGGTGCCCATCTTGATGCAGCGCCAGGGACTGGACGTTACCATTTTGAAGAAAATGGGACTTCCCGTCGGCGACACTCCGGGACTGGGACCGTGGCGCGCTTTCCTCGAACGCCGTCACAAAGCCGAAGAGACTGCCCCGCTGCACATCGCATTGGTGGGCAAATATGACTTGCAGGATGCCTACAAGTCCATCCGCGAGGCCCTTTCACAAGCAGGAACCTACAATGACCGCAAGGTATCGGTAGACTTCGTGAACAGTGAAAAGCTGACTGACGAGAATGTGGCAGAAGCCCTGAAAGGCATGGCAGGCGTACTTATCGGTCCAGGCTTCGGCGAACGCGGCGTTGCCGGCAAGTTCGTAGCTATCAAATATGCGCGTACGCACGACATCCCCACCTTCGGTATCTGTCTGGGTATGCAGTGTATCGCCATCGAATTTGCCCGTAACGTACTGGGTTATGCCGATGCCAACTCACGCGAGATGGACGAAAAGACACCGCACAATGTCATCGACATCATGGAAGAGCAGAAGTCCATCACCAATATGGGTGGAACCATGCGTCTGGGTGCCTACGAATGTGTTCTGCAGAAAGGCAGTAAGGCATACGAGGCATATGGTACCGAGCATATCCAGGAACGTCACCGTCACCGCTACGAGTTCAACAACAGCTTCAAGGATGCCTACGAAGCAGCAGGCATGAAGTGTGTGGGTATAAACCCCGAATCGGACCTGGTGGAAATTGTTGAGATTCCCGCATTGAAGTGGTTTGTCGGTACCCAGTTCCATCCCGAATACAGCAGTACGGTATTGCATCCGCACCCACTGTTCGTAGCATTCGTGAAGGCCGCCATCGAAAATGAAAACGAAAAGAAATAATTTGTAATAAGTAATTTGTAATCAACAAAGAATGGATAAAAATACCATCACAGGTCTTGTTCTGATAGCGATATTGTTAGTAGGTTTCAGCTTTCTGAGCCGTCCCAGCCAGGAGCAGTTGGAAGCACAGCAACGTTACTACGACTCCATAGCCCAGGTGCAACAGCGCGAAGCCGACTTGAAAGCCAAGGCGGAAGCAGCCCTGGCCAATGAAAGCGGAGCGGAAGCAAGCGTTGACTCCACTGCCCTCTTCTTCGACGCCCGTCAAGGAACCAACTCGCAGGTAACCATCCAGAACAACCTGGCAGAAATAACCGTAGATACAAAAGGCGGGCGCATAGCTTCGGCCACGCTGAAGGAATACATGGGACAAGACAAGACGACCCCCGTCACACTGTTCAGCGGCAATGACGCTTCCATGAATTTCCTCTTTTACAACAAGAAAGAGACTATCCAGACGGAAGACTATTATTTCACCGCAGTAAACCGTACGGACAGTACCGTCACCATGCGTTTGTCGGCAGACAGCAACAGCTATATCGACTTTACATATCGCATGCACAATGACACATACCTGATAGACTTTACTATTCAGGCAGTCAATATGGAAGGTAAGCTGGCGGCTACCAACAATTATGTGGACATCGAGTGGTCTCAGCGTGCCCGTCAGATAGAGAAGGGTTACACCTACGAGAACCGTCTGGCTGAACTGACTTACAAAATCACCGGAGAGGGTACCGATTATCTGTCCGCCAACAAGAACGACGAAAAGGAAGTTCCGGAACGCCTGGACTGGATTGCTTTCAAGAACCAGTTCTTCTCTTCAGTATTTTTGGCAGATGCCGACTTTGAAAAGACCAAACTGAGTTCCAAGATGGAGACTCAAGGCAGCGGCTACATTAAGGACTATTCTGCGGAGATGAGCACGAAGTTCGACCCTGCTGGCAAGGAACCTACCCAGCTGTTCTTCTACTTCGGCCCCAATCACTACAAGACCCTGACCGCACTCGACAAGGGGCGTGACGAGAAGTGGGAGCTGAACCGTCTGGTCTATCTGGGCTGGCCGCTCATCCGCTGGATAAACAAATGGTTCACCATCAACATCTTCGACTGGTTGTCCAGTTGGGGGTTGAGCATGGGTATCGTACTGTTGTTCATGACGTTAATCGTAAAAGCTGTAGTATTCCCCGCAACGTGGAAAACCTACATGTCCTCTGCCAAGATGCGCGTACTGAAACCGAAAATCGACGAGATAAACAAGAAGTACCCCAAGCAGGAAGATGCCATGAAGAAGCAGCAGGAAGTGATGGGCCTCTACAGCCAGTACGGAGTCAGTCCGATGGGTGGATGTCTGCCGATGCTGATACAGTTCCCTATCTTGATGGCCTTGTTCATGTTCGTGCCGAGTGCCATTGAACTCCGCCAGCAGAGCTTCTTGTGGGCAGACGACCTTTCCACTTACGATGCGTTCATCAACTTCCCGTTCCATATCCCGTTCCTGGGAAGCCACCTCAGCTTGTTCTGCCTGCTGATGACGGTTACCAACATATTGAACACGAAGTACATGATGCAGCAACAGGATACGGGTGCCAATCCGCAGATGGCTGCCATGAAGTGGATGTCATACCTGATGCCTATCATGTTCCTCTTCATATTGAACGACTATCCTTCGGGATTGAACTATTACTACTTCATCTCTACGTTAGTCAGTGTGGTAACAACGCTCATCATGCGCAAGACAACCAATGAGGAAGCCCTTCTTGCTCAGTTGGAAGCCAACAAGAAAGACCCGAAGAAGATGAAGAAAACCGGTTTCGCCGCTCGTCTGGAAGCCATGCAGAAACAGCAGGAACAGATGATGAAAGAAAAACAGAACAAAAAGTAGTAAGACTACCGTTCAAAATATTCTTTTGCAGAAAGCCGGACAATGACATTTGCCCGGCTTTCTTATCCTTACACCAACGAAAAAATTCACAGACTCTAAATTATGCAGACTAAATACACTTACAAACAAATCTGGCTCATAGCCTACCCTATCCTAATCAGCCTCCTTATGGAGCAGATGATAGGTATGACGGACACCGCCTTCCTCGGACGTGTAGGTGAAGTCGAGTTGGGAGCATCTGCCATCGCCGGTGTCTTCTATATGGTCATCTTCATGGTTGCCTTCGGTTTCAGCATCGGGGCCCAGATACTCATTGCCCGGCGCAACGGCGAACGGCAGTATAAGGAAATCGGTGACTTGTTCTATCAGGGCATCTATTTCCAAGTCGGGATGGCGGCAGTCATGTTCCTGCTATCTTATTGCTTCTCGCCGATTATCCTGAAACGCATCGTAGCCTCGGAACATATCTACGAAGCAGCCACCAGCTACCTGCACTGGCGTGTATTCGGTGCCTTCTTCTCGTTCAGCGCAGTCATGTTCCGTGCCTTTTTCTTGGGAACCACCCAGACCAAGACACTGACACTGAACTCCATCGTCATGGTGTTGAGCAATGTCGTATTCAACTATATCCTGATTTTCGGTAAATTCGGTTTTCCTGCACTCGGCATTGCCGGAGCCGCCATCGGCTCCTCATTGGCCGAGCTGGTTTCGCTGTTATTCTTCATCCTCTATACCCGTAGCCGTATCGACTGCTGCAAGTACGGGCTGGACCGTATTCCGAAGTTCCGGCTGGACGTATTGAAACGGATGCTGAACGTCTCTTTCTGGACCATGATACAGAATTTCTTCTCCCTCTCCACCTGGTTCTTGTTCTTCCTTTATGTGGAGCATCTGGGAGAGCGCTCGCTGGCAGTGACCAACATTGTCCGCAACGTGTCCGGCATACTGTTCATGGTACTCATGGCGTTTGCCTCTACCTGCGGGTCACTGGTCAGCAACCTCATCGGTGCAGGCCACTCCGATTGCGTGGCAGGCACTATCCGGCAGCACGTACGCATAGCCTACGTTTTCGTACTTCCGCTGGCATTGCTTTTCGCGCTGTTCCCCAAGCTGATTCTGGGAATTTATACCGATATACCCGACCTGCAGGACGCTGCCGTGCATTCGCTTTGGGTGATGTGCTCCACCTATCTGTTCCTGGTTCCTGCCAATGTCTATTTCCAGGCAGTTTCCGGAACCGGCAATACGCGTACTGCATTGGGCATGGAGCTGGCAACGCTGGTCATCTACACAGCCTATATCACCTACATTATTCTGATTCTGCAACTCGACGTGGCCATCTGCTGGACCTCGGAAATGGTTTATTCCAGCTTTATTCTCATTTTCTGCTGGCTATATATCAAACGTGGGAATTGGCAAGGAAGGAAAATTTAGTATCTTTGCATTGAAATAACCGAAACAAAAAACATATATGAAACAAGTAAATCTACTACTTATGTCAGCAGCCATGACATTGGCCTCCTGCGGAGGAACAAAAGATGCCGGACAGCAGCAGGACGCAGCAGCGCTCATCCAGCGGTCGGACATCAAGATTGAAGGAAAGCGTATGACACCCGAGGCACTCTGGGCGATGGGACGTATCGGCAGTGTAGCCGTATCTCCCGACGAAAAGCAAATTGCCTACACGGTATCCTATTACAGCGTGCCCCAGAACAAGAGTAACAGCGAAGTCTTCGTCATGAATGCCGACGGTAGTGGCAATACCCAGATAACGCATGACGCCTGGCAAGAAGGACAGCCCACATGGTTCAAGGACGGCAAGAAGCTTGCCTTCCTCTGCAACGAAAGCGGCAGCAGCCAGGTATGGGAAATGAATCCCGACGGCAGCGGACGCAAGCAGCTGACTCAATACGAGGGAGACATCGAAGGGTTCTCTTTCTCGCCCGACGGCAAGAAACTCCTTTTCATTGCCCAGGTAAAGACCGTGAAGAGTACGGCAGACAAACATCCGGACCTTCCTAAAGCCACCGGCATCATCGTTACCGACCTGATGTACAAGCATTGGGACGAATGGGTGACTACTGCTCCCCATCCGTTTGTTGCTGATTTCGACGGCAATGCCATCAGCAATGTCACTGATATTCTTGAGGGAGAGCCATACGAAAGCCCGATGAAGCCCTGGGGCGGTATCGAGCAGCTGGCATGGAGCCCGTCTTCTGATAAGGTGGCCTATACATGCCGTAAGAAAACCGGACTGGCGTATGCCATTTCCACCAACTCCGACATTTATATCTACGACCTTGCCTCCAAGGAAACCAAAAACATCACGGAAGAAAACAAGGGATATGATACGAATCCCCAATACTCTCCCGACGGCAAATACATCGCCTGGCAGAGCATGGAACGTGACGGCTACGAAGCCGACTTGAACCGCTTGTTTATCATGAACCTCGAGACCGGCGAGAAACGTTTTGTAAGCAAAGCTTTCGAATCGAACGTGGACGCCTTCTTGTGGAACAAAGATTCCCGGAGCATCTACTTCATCGGTGTATGGCATGGCGAGACACAGATTTACAACATCGACCTTGCCGGAAACGACAAGCTTACCCAGCTCACCGACGGCATGTACGACTATGCTTCGCTTGCCCTTTGCGGAGACAAGATTATCGCCAAACGCCACTCCATGAGCATGGGCGACGAAATCTATGCCGTAAACAGTGCACGCAACGGCGACGCTTTTGCAGAAGCAGTGCAACTGACCACAGAAAACAAGCAGATTTACGACCAGCTGGAGATGGGTAAGGTGGAAGCCCGCTGGATGAAGACCACCGACGGCAAGCAGATGCTGACCTGGGTGATTTATCCTCCACAGTTCGACCCTAACAAGAAGTACCCCACCCTCCTCTTCTGTGAAGGCGGTCCTCAGAGTCCCGTCAGCCAGTTCTGGAGCTACCGTTGGAATTTCCAGATTATGGCGGCAAACGACTATATCATCGTAGCTCCCAACCGTCGTGGTCTTCCGGGCTTCGGTGTAGAGTGGAACGAAGCCATCAGCGGTGATTATGGCGGCCAGTGCATGAAGGACTACTTCACTGCCATTGACGAAATGGCCAAGGAACCTTTCGTCGACAAAGACCGCCTGGGTTGCGTAGGCGCCAGCTTCGGAGGCTTCTCCGTATATTGGCTTGCCGGACACCATGACAAACGCTTCAAGGCATTCATCGCACACGACGGTATCTTCAACATGGAAATGCAATATCTGGAAACGGAAGAGAAATGGTTTGCCAACTGGGATATGGGCGGTGCTTATTGGGAAAAGAACAACGCTACGGCACAACGCACTTTTGCCAACTCCCCGCATCTCTTCGTCGACAAATGGGACACCCCTATCCTCTGCATCCACGGAGAGAAGGACTTCCGCATCCTTGCCAACCAGGCAATGGCCGCCTTCGATGCAGCCGTGATGCGTGGCGTTCCTGCCGAACTGCTTATCTATCCGGACGAAAACCACTGGGTGCTGAAGCCTCAAAACGGCGTGCTGTGGCAACGTACCTTCTTTGAATGGCTGGACAAATGGCTGAAGCCGGCTAAGTAAAGCCCCTCAAAAACAATAAAAACAAATAATCCCGGACTCTTTGTCAAGAATCCGGGATTATTTGTTTTTATCGTACACCGCCCGATTCATTTTTTATGACTATAATTTGGGCAGTTCAAATAAAGTCAATACATTTGCTTTATGCACACTCCGAAGAAGTGTAAACAATATGTCCTAATATAACCCGATAAAAGATGAATGAAAATTGGCCTGAGATTGTGGAAACACTGATACCGTATTTTGAAACAAATTCGGTAGAAGGTGACTACCAGCGGGAAATAGAGAACTGCTTGAAATTTCTTGGATGGAAGAAGACCAATGGAACAATGGTATCCCAATATACATTACCGATAGGCAATAGTAACTCCATACGCCCGGACATTGTACTTTGGCGAAAGAACGAACATGATACACAATCCCCCGTACTCCCAATTGAAATAAAACGTCCGTCTAATATACAAAATGAGAGGCAAGAAAATCAGTTGATGTCGTATATGCGCCAACTGAAACTTAATGTCGGATTATATATAGGAGAAAAGATACAACTTTACTATGACATTCCCAATGATGGAGAGAATCCCATTTGTGTATTTACAGCGGAAATTAAAAAAGAAGATACAAATGGTTCCATCATCTGTGACTTATTGAGCTACGACAAATTCAATCTGGAAAAAATAGAAACATTCTGTAATGAGCAATATAAAAAAATCCAAGCGCGTAATAATCTGCATAGGAGGGTGTCAGAATTCTTATCCGAAGGCAATGGGGTAAAGAATATGATTTCGTTGCTCAAAGACAAGTTTACAGCTGAAGGATTTGAGGAATCCGCCATTAATGAAGAATTTGCCAATCTTACGCTTACAGTACATTACGAAAATAAGAGCATTCTCCCTTCATTACAACTTAAAACGAGGCAAACATCTAAAAACTCACAAAACGACTATAAAGAAAGTGACTCCAAAGACCATACAAAATTCTCATTGGATGGAATCAACTTCTATGTCAAAAGACGTTTTGTATTGGAAGTAGTCAAGCACTATATCAAAGACCATCCCAACATAAACTATGTTGAACTGGAAAAAGTCTTTCCATCCAATTTACACAGTAAAGCATTGGGTGTAATACGTACCTTGATAGAAGTCCAAGAAAAAATCAAATCTCATCCCGATTTAAAGAAACGTTACTTTCTTAAGCCTGATGAAGTTATTTTATTGGCAGACGGAACAAAAATTGTTGTCAACAACCAGTGGGGAACATTATTTCCAAGATTTCTTGAAGCAGCAAAGAAACTGTACCAAGTAACCAATGATACGGAAAGCAATACTCCAATATCCCGATTAAAGATTACTTTTGGTAATGGGAAAGTAATTCAAGAAACACAAGCAGCCGAGACTTTCCGGCAATTTGTGATGACAGTAGGTGTGGAACAAGTGCAATCTTTAAATATCAAGGTATGCAAGATTCCCTTGATATCAAACACACTTCATGAGAAATACCAGCGCGCTCAAAAACCATTAGGCAACGGACGGTTTCTTATGACCTGCAGCAATACAAAAACAAAGAAGCGTGATATCGAGCGTATTGCCAAAGCTTTGGGTATTCAGGTGACCGTGGAAATTGTATAATGGAAGACAGTAATTCAAGAGATATGTCTTGAAAAATACTTTTTCATGAAGAGTACGTATATTGCGCTCAACAGTAAGATACACCCTATCAAGAAGATATAGCCATACCGTTGGTAATAAATATATCCTACTATTATAAAAGTCTGTATTGTCATATAGACCAGAGAGACTATGACATGAGGAATCTTCAGCTCATTCGCCATAATCTGATACAGATGTTTGCGATGCGGCAGCCCGATATTCTCATGAAGCATCAGGCGGTGAATGATAGTCAGTACACTATCCACACCATAAACGGATAAAAGGACTATCCAACTGAAATCACCAGTCTGGATGATGAGCCTGCCTATCAGGAAAAGAAGAATAAAGGCAATGCTCACCGAACCCACATCACCGGCAAAGCATTTGGCACGCTTGCGGAAATTGAAGAAGCAGAAGACAAGAACAGAACAGATAACGGTATAGATGAAATCCGCTTCTACAAAAG
>ERZ780212.212-NODE-212-length-63727-cov-4.791101_pt1 | contig 63727 bp, 50 predicted proteins | sample MGYA00511364_ERZ780212 | MGnify/ENA primary metagenome ERZ780212 (study PRJEB29588, sample SAMEA2147991) | human gut metagenome | biome: human gut; feature: human-associated habitat; material: faeces | place: Denmark | collected 2008/2010 ... | reverse complement strand
GATGATCGCCGCCGCCGTGATGATCGCCGCCGCCGTGATAAATTGCTTTGCGAATTATGCGGCCGGGTAAAATCAAGGTAATCAGTACCAGAACCGTTATTATAATTATAACGGCGAGGTCGATTTTTTCGTCCCCGAAACCTGATGAGGAGTAATCGCCGATGTCCGTGTCGTCAATGCTCGTATAGCCCTCTACTCCGTATTCGGAATAAACCTCCTCGACGAGCTTTTTGTAGCACTCACGAAGACCCGTGGAATAGTCGCTGTTTTTGAGGTACGGAACTGCATAGGAATCGAGAATTCGTCCCGATTTACCGTCGGTGAGAGAGCCCTCAAGACCCTTTCCGACTTCAATTCGCACCTGTCTGTCGCCCGTGGATAACAGCAGCAATACGCCGGAATCATCGTCCTTATCGCCTATGCCCCATTCACGCGCAAGTCCTATCGAATAGCTTTCAATATCTCTGCCGCCGAGGCTTTGAACCGTGACAACCACCACCTGCGCCTTTGTCTTTTCGTACAGCTCCTCGCCGAGAGCTTGTATGGTGCTTTTGTCCTCATCGGTGAGACACGAGGCAAAATCGTTGACGAAAAAGTCACTCGTGGGAGACGGGTAATCGTCTTGAGATTGTGTGGTCATTTTGTTGTCATCGGTAAAGCTTGGGGCGAAAAAACTGCTTGCCGGCAACGGATGCTCGCTTATTGCGGCTGCCGGCAGAGCCGTCAGCAAAACAATCAAAAGTGAAACAAGCAGCGCGCCTGCACCTATCGTCTTTTTCATGGCTTATTTACCGAAATCCACAGCGGGAACAGTTGCAGCTTCGGCTGTGGCGGTGAAATAATCCGCCTTTTCAAAATGGAAGAGTCCCGCAATTATCGATGCGGGGAACGATTGAATTTTTGTATTGTATTCCTTTGCGGCATCGTTATAGTCCTGTCGCGCAACGGAAATACGGTTTTCGGTGCCTGCAAGCTCATCCTGAAGATTTATAAAATTCTCATTTGCCTTGAGATCGGGATAGCTTTCGGCTATCGCCAAAAGTCGTGATACGGCGCTGTCAAGCTGACTCTGAGCACTGTTCAGCTCGTCAACCGTCTTGGCACCCGAAAGTGCCGTGCGAGCGTCCGCAACTGCCGTAAAAACGTCCTCCTCATGAGAAGCGTAGCCCTTTACGGTGTTTACAAGGTTTGGTATAAGGTCAGCACGGCGCTGAAGCTGTGTTTCAACCACGGACTGCGCGCTCGTCACGTTTTCACGCAGCTTTACAAGATTGTTGTAGCTGCCGACAATGCCGCCGATAAGTGCAATGACTATAACGGCAACAATGATTCCTACTGTAAGACTCTTTTTGTTTTTCATGGTGTTACCTCCTTTTTCGGGGGAGAAATATCAGTCGTCAAAACCGTTCGGATTGTTTTTTTGCCAACGCCATGAATCCTCGCACATTTCCTCGAGGTCGCGTTTTGCCTCCCAACCGAGCTCTTTTTTAGCCTTTGACGGGTCGGAGTAGCAGGTAGCTATATCACCGTCACGGCGAGGAGCGATTTTATAATTGATTTTAACGCCTGTGGCTTTTTCAAATGCTTTAACTATATCTAAAACGCTGTAACCCTTGCCTGTGCCGAGATTATAAATCCTTACGCCGCCGTTTGAGGATTTCAGCTGATCTACGGCTTTTACGTGACCGAGAGCCAGGTCAACCACGTGGATGTAATCGCGAACACCCGTTCCGTCGCGGGTGGGGTAATCGTTGCCGTAAATCGAGAGGCAGTCAAGCTTGCCTATTGCAACCTGGGTTATATACGGCATAAGATTGTTCGGGATTCCATTGGGGTTTTCACCTATGAGGCCGCTCTTGTGAGCACCTATCGGGTTAAAGTAGCGAAGCAGCGTAACATCCCAGCTGTTGTCTGCTTTATAGAGATCCTCGAGGATTATCTCTATCATATACTTTGTGGTACCGTAGGGATTGGTTGTACCGCCGGTTTTCATATCCTCCGTGAGCGGCGAAACATTGTTCATACCGTAGACGGTAGCGGAGGAGGAAAATACAATCTTTTTGCAGCCGTTGTCTCTCATAACCTCGCAGAGCGCAAGAGTTCCGCCGATGTTGTTATCGTAGTACTCAAGCGGCTTGTGGCAGGATTCGCCTACCGCCTTGAGGCCTGCAAAATGTATGACGGCGTCTATTTTATTTTCCTTAAAGACGGAGTCAAGCTTCTTTTTGTCGCGAACGTCGCACTCATAAAACTTAACCTTTTTTCCGACTATTTCCTCAACGCGCTCGAGTGCCTTGGGGCTTGCGTTGTAGTAGTTATCAACCACTATCGGTTCATATCCTGCGTTAATAAGCTCTATGCAGGTATGGGTACCTATAAATCCGGCACCGCCGGTTACTAATATTGCCATTTAAAATGTCCCCCTTGATAATATATACAAAATATGACGGTTTAAAAAGTGTTATGAAAGATTTGTTCCGGGATAGTATTTTGCGAGTATCTGCGCGTAGGTCGAGCCGTCGGCAGCCATTTTGTTTGCACCGGCAAGGCTCATACCGACACCGAAACCGCTGCCGTATGAGGTTATCTTAAAGGTGTCGCCGGAAGAGGTGTAGGATACGGCAAAGCAGTATGACGGAATCTTGTTTTCGAGAAGCTCACAGGCGAATTTATATCCGCTTATTTCCTTACCGCCTACGTTTACGGTTTCGACGTATCCTACTCCCGTGCTTATGGCGCCGTCGTGCTTTGTGACCTTTACCCAGTCCTTGGCGGAGCCGGAGAGATTTATCGAGCTGTCAAATTTATTTGCAAGCTCCTTTAATTCACCGGATGTCAGAGTAATCTCCGTTTTGTAGCCGTCTGCGTTTTTATCGGATGCGCTGTCTACCGTTTTAAGGTAGGGGAAGGAATTACCGAAAACAACGTCTGCCGAGGTGGTTTTACCTGCCGACAGCTTAAATGTGGGAGTGAATGCCGGTTGACCGTTATATACGACATATTCGCCGAATACCTCTGAAACGGCATTCAGTATGTTGTCGCTCACCGTTTCTGCGGCATTAAGACCGCTCACGTTAAAGTTTGTGTTGCGGTACTTTAAATATGTATAAACGGCAACTGCGTCTGCTTTAATGGCTTCGGAATTGTAGCTGTCGTCCACATCCGCGGCCACAATTTTTGCGAGTGCCTTTTTTGCCTCCGTTTTTACGCCGTTGAGCACAATGTATTCGGGGAGAGCGTTTTCGTTTGCCGCATTGTCACCCTGAGAAGCGGCGCTTGCGGCGTCCTCGGCCGCTCTCGCAAGGTCGTCCTTGTCAATTCCGTTAACTGCTTCATTGCGCATAAAAACAGAGAGCGGAACTGTATCCTTTGATATTTCCGGGGGAACGGTCGTTTCCTCGGAAGTTGTTTCGGGCGCGGTGTTTGCGAGTGCCTCGGCGGCTTTTTTGTCTCTTTGATATTTCACAAGGAAAAATGTGCCTGCCGCAACGGCAAGAGCGAGAATTATTACAAGTATTGAAACAAGGACTTTTTTCCCTTTGCCGGGAGTTTTTTCGGCTTCGGGCTCTGCTGCGGCTTCGCCGGAAATCTCTATGCCGACGGAGCTTTCCCCGGAGGCCTTTTCGCCGATAAGCTCTATAAGCTCCTCTGCGGCGTCTCTTATGAAGCTTTCATCTTTTTCATCGGGCTCGCGGTAGAGCTTTCTGACTATTGCGGAGCTCTCGCCTGCGACGGCAATGCATATGTAAGAACAGCCGTCCGTATTGCAAATATCCGAGATGCACGCGCCGAAATCCGCAGAGGCAAGCTCCTTTGCCGATTTTGCCATCTGTGCGGTGTAATCGGTGACATTGAAGTCGCCCTTGTCCTCGACATGCGGTGTAAATGTGAAGAACTCGAAAAAGTCGGGTGAAACAGAACCGAAGGATTTTACATATTCGGAATTTTGATTGCCGTTCACCGCAACACGGCTGCCGCTCTCGCGAAGAATATTTACGGTTTTGGAAGTGACTTCCCCTACACTCTCGGGAAGCGCGGGAGACGTCTGCGCGGCTTTTTCGGGAGCCGGTGCCTCTTGCCTTTTTGGCGGAACAGACGGCTTTACCGTTGCGTTTTTCGGGGCGTAAGCCTCCTCGCGAACAGCTATGGTCTCGCCGCTCGTGAGATACGGAATAACACCGTTGCGAAGCACCGTGTCAAGGCGTGCATCGTCAAGAGGCAGATACATTATCTGTTGATGTCCCTTAGAAATGACAAAGCCGGAATTTACTCCGTCGCGGGTTAAAAACGGGACGGCACCCTTCGGCATCTGCGATTGAAGCAGCTTTTGCGACTCGGGAATTTCCGCGGCGCGTCCGAGTGCTTTTTTGACCGTCGGATTTTCCTCAATGTCAAGAGAGAGTGCCTTTGTAAGCAGCGTCTTTGTTCTGACATATATCTTCGGGTCAACGGCAATAACTATAAGCTCGGAGTCCGCGAGAGCTTTGCCGAGCGACGGGAACATCTCCTTGAGAGAAGAAAATCTCTTGAAGGACACGTCATCGTCGGTAAAGGCGTTAAGACTGCCGGAAATTTTGATTTGAAGCTTAGTAGCCGGAATGTCGTCACTCGAAATAAGTGAAAACAATTTCAAATTCATATCCTTGTCCATCCTTGTTTATAAATGTGTATTAAAAACCGATTATTCGGCGGGCTGCCATTTTTCCGCTGAAGCAAAGGGGTTCTTTTGACCTTTTTTATCATACCATACCTGCGGATAGCGCGGATTTTCGTTGACCGTGACGAGCGAAGTGTCTACATTTTCGCTTTCGCCGTCGCGCAGAAGTCTGCCGACAACCACAAGTCTTGCGTTTGAAAATTCGTAGCTGCAGGTGGATAGTGTAATAAGCTTATCCGTATAGTCTACGCTGACGCCTGTCGAATAAAGCTTTCTCTCGTCTATTGCCGCTATAAATGCGTCAAAGTTTTCCTTTGTCGGGAATTTGGGCGTGTTGTAGTAAAAGAGGTAGCCGTTATCCTGCTCGGGCGCGCTGCCTGCTATAAAGGCGGCATAGATTTTAAATTTATAGGTCTTAAACAGAGTGTCATATTCTATAATCGGCGACTCCTTAAAGCCGTCGGGCTTCTTGTATTTGTCAAGCTCGGCAAATACAAGGCCGTCGCTCATGTGATGACCGTAAATTACAGTGTTCTGGCTGAGATATTTCGGGTCACAGCGGAAATCGAGGAACGGGCAGCCGTAACGGCTGTAATTGCCGTAGAAATCCTGCTTGAGGTACTCGTCGTTATCCTCGGCCTGCACAACCTGGACATCGATTGCCGTATTCGGAACGCGAATCCAACCGACAAGGTCGTTGTTTATGGCATAGAGATAAGCGTATTTCGGCATCATACCCTGAGGCAGAGTGACGTTTGGATATTTGGCAAAAAATTCCGCCCACGCCTCTTCGTCGGTAAGGTTTGAATCGGCGTCGATAACCTGGCCTTTAATGTTAGCGTTTTGCTTGTTGGCGCTGTTTTTCTGACCCATCAGCACGCCGAACCAAACAGCGCAGCCGATAAGCGTGAAAACAGAGATGTCCATTATTACCTTTCTGATTATCTCGGAAACCTTGTCATGCTTATTCGGGAAGAACGCCGCAAGACCGCTCTTGAACATCTCACCGAAGGTCTTGACGGGTTTCTCATCTTCTTCCGGTTTTTCTTCCTTCTGCTCATCCTCGGGCTTTTCTTCCGGCTTTTCTTCCGGCTTTTCTTCCGGCTTTTTATCCTTGGAGGGGCGAACTATTGCGATGTTTTCTGCGGGAGCTTTTTCCTCCTCGCGAGGCTTCTGATATTGATTTGTAATATCGATGAAGTGGTTATCGTCGCCGGAATATTTGTTTCTTCTCGACGTCTGCTCGGTTTCATTTTGAGAGTTGTCGTTTATGGCAGACAAAATATCATTGTAGATTCTGTCGGTGTTTTTATCGATAACCTCGTTTTTCTTTTCGCTTTCGTCTTTTGACTTCGCATTTAAGTTTTGCGGCTCCGCTTCTTCGGTGCGAGACTGCTCTGTTTCGGCCGGCTGCGCGTTATTCGGCTCAGGCTGTGACTTATCATTCGGCTCGTCACCGAGGGCAGAGAGTAAATCGTTTATCTCGCTGTCGGGTTTTTCGTCCTTTGCGGTTTCGTGGTTTACCTTATTTTTAAGCTCTTCAAATGATAAAAGCTCGTTGTCGTTGTTTTTCTTGTCCTTGCTTTTGCTCATTTAAGCTCTCACTCCTTTCGGATACCATCTTTCGGCGTTTTTATATGGGTTTGCTTTTTTATATTTGTCATACCATATCTGCGGATAGCGCGGATTTTCGTTTACCGTCGCAAGCGAGGTGTCAACCTCTTCGCTTTCACCGTCTCGTATGAGCCTTGCAACCAGAACACAACGGGCGTTTGTCTCGCCGCGGCGCGTTGAAATATCCATATCGCGCGTGCAGGTCGAGAGGGTGAGTATTTTGTCGTCGGTATTTACGTCTATTCCCGTCGAATAGAGCGAGCGTGACGCAATCTCGTCAAAGTACTCCGCGTAGTTTTCGCCGCTCATAAACGGGTATATGTAATTGAAAACATAGCCGTTGTCGTCCTTTTCATCCGCGTTTGTCAAAAAGACGGCTATGACTTTCCATTTGTAATCGTGATAGATAGTGTTAAACTCAATTACGGGATTTTCTTTCCAAAATTCGATGTCCTTGTATTTTTCAACGTCCGAGAACATGGTGGAATCGAGGTAATTGTGACCGTAAATTATGGTGTTTGTGTCAAATTCGCCGTCGGTTATCGTGTTGCGGTAATCGACAAACGGAGTTCCGCGGCGCTCGTAGCTGCCGTAGAAGTTGCGTCTTAAATAGTAATTGTTGTCGGAGCCGTGCACAACGGGATGATTTACAGTTGTACCGGGAATTTTTATCCAGCCGACAAGATCGGGATTTACGGAATACGCCTTTTTGTATTTTTCCTGAATGCCGTCCGGAAAAACCGTGTCTCCGTAATCGTACTCGGGCACGTCAAACTGCGGATTTGCAAGGCTTGCTATTTCCGCCGCCTCTTTTTTGCTCTTTATTATATCAACGCCGTATTTCACACAGAAGGTTCCTGAGACTATCAAAACAATTATTGATATAAAGAGTATAAATTTGCTGCCCTTGCCCATCGGCTTCTTTTTTTGTTTCTTTTTGCCGCCTTTTTTCTGCGGAACGGTGTTTTCGGTGATGACATTATCGTCGTTCATCGTATTGCCTCCATAATCATTTCGAGAGCGGTATCTGCGCTGATGCTGCGGTTTTGCTCCCTGACGTCGCCGGTAAAATTGTTTAGAAGCTTTTTAACTATTGTGCTTTTACCGTCGGAAACGGCTATATAAACAAGGCCCACGGGCTTATTTGTATCGTCCGAAGACGGTCCCGCTATACCCGTAACGGCAACTGCTATATCGGCCTTTGTAAGAGACAAAACGCCCTTTACCATTTCACGCGCGGTTTCGCGGCTTACGGCACCGTATTTTTTTAGGGTTTCCCGGGAAACGCCGAGTACATTTTCTTTGAAACGGTTTGAATAACAGACAACGCCGCCCTCGAATACCTCGGAGGAGCCGGATACGTCGGTAATGCGTTTTGAAATGAGTCCGCCGGTACAGCTCTCTGCCGTGGCAAGCTTAAGTTTTTTACTTTTGAGAAGTTCTACCGTCTGCTTTTCAATACTCATAATTTTTTCCTTTAAAATGTGATAAGCTCCTGCTTTACGCCCTCGACCGCACGGCTTATAAGCGCGTCGCTGTCAAGCGATAATTCGGCTTTTTCGATTTCTTCGGGCTTCGGGTGAAGACGCGGATGCTTCGGTGTAAATACCGTACAGCAATCCTCAAACGGTCTTATCGAAATATCAAATGTGTCTATCTTTCTTGAAATAACGACTATTTCGTTCTTATCCATACCTACAAGCGGGCGAAGCACCGGTAAGCGCGAAACGCTGTCGGTAGACATCATCGCCGTAAGAGTTTGGCTTGCCACCTGACCTACGCTCTCTCCCGTGACAATAGCCTCGCAGCCCTCTTTTTCGGCAAGGATATTTGATATGCGCATCATATAACGTCTCATAATGAGGGTGAAAAGCTCCTCGGGACATTTATCGCGTATGTTTTCCTGTATCTCGGTGAACGGCACGGTTATAAGCTTGATTGTGCCGCTGTACTTTGCTACTTTAGCGAGAAGGTCGTGAACCTTCATTTCGGACATGGGCGATGTGAACGGGGGAGAGGCGAAATGTACGGCGTTTAAAACAACTCCGCGTTTTGCCATCATCCAGCCTGCAACGGGGCTGTCGATTCCTCCCGAGATAAGAAGTGCCGCTTTGCCGCCCGTGCCGACGGGCATACCGCCTGCGCCCTTTTTCTGGTCGCCGTGAATGTAAGCCGCGCTTTCGCGGATTTCTATTACTATGGTTAAATCGGGATTTTTAACATCGACTCTGATGTGCGGAAAAGCGTTTAAAACCGCCTCGCCGACATCACAGCATATTTCCGGTGATTTTAAGGGGAATGTCTTGTCTGCGCGTTTTGCCTCCACCTTAAAGGTTGAAGCGTTTTTAAGAGCCTCGCTTAAATACACGGGAGTCGTTTTGAGGATTACATCCATATCCTTTTCGACTGCGGCGGCGCGCTCATAGCCTGCAATGCCGAATATGCGTGAAATTTGATCCTCTGCCTCTTCCATATCAAAGCTTTCGTCAAAAGGCTCTACGGTTATTGTCGACTGTGAGCGGATTACCTTGAATTTTCCGAGCGACTGAAGACGCCTTTTGATATTTTTTGCGAGCGTTGACTCAAATGACGAGCGGTTAAGGCCCTTAAGCGCAAGCTCTCCGTTTTTTATAAGTATTATTTCTTTCATATTGATGTTTTCTTATCCTTTGTGTTTTCTGAGTTTTTCGACAGCGATTTTTATGACATCGGCACAACGGTCAATTTCATCAATCGAGGTGTCGTTTGAAAGGCTTATCCGTATGGCGGAATCTATTCTGTCGGGCGGAAGCCCCATGCTTTGCAGCACATTGCTCCTGTGCCCCTTGGAGCAAGCCGAGCCTGCCGAAATGTATACGCCGTTCATCGAAAAGAAGTTTACCGATACCTGAGACGGTATTTCGTCTATGGAAATATTGATAATGTACGGCAGGGCGTTTTCGGGGGAATTTATATGTACTCCGGGAATTTCTTTTATCCGCTCTCTCAGACGGAGATTGAGCTTTATTACATACTTAAGATTTTTTTCGACGCTTCCGCCGTTTTCAACAGCGGCGGCAAAGCCTGCTATCGCCGGCATACCCTGAGTTCCCGAGCACATATTGTTTTCCTGACCGCCGCCGAGAATATACGGGTTTATGCGCACGTTTTTATTTATATAAAGCGCTCCCACGCCCTTGGGACCGTGAACCTTGTGTGCGCTGACGCTCATAAGGTCTATTCCGCAGCTTTTGGGACAGAGCGGAATTTTCATATAGCCCTGCACATCGTCAACGTGCAGAAGAGCGGGAGAATTTTTGCTCTTTATGATTTTTTTGAGATTTTCTGCTGGCATCACAGAGCCGACTTCGTTGTTGACGGCCATTACAGATACCAAAATCGTATTTTCGTCTATGGCATTTTCGAAGTCCTTTAAGCTTATATTGCCGTCGCTTTGCGGCTGTACTCTCACTACCTCAAAGCCGCTTTCCTCGAGGTGTTCCATACATTTTTCAACGCTCGGATGCTCTAAAGCCGTAGTGACTATTTTCTTGCCGAGTCGCTTTTTTGCGCCGACTGCACCGAATATCGCTGTGTTGTTTGACACGGTGCCGCAGGGGGTGAAATATATTTCATCGGGGCTCGCTTTTAAGCTTGCGGCAATCGTACCGCGGCTTTTTTCGAGAAGCATATATGCGTCAACGCCTTTTTGATGAAGCGAAGACGGATTTCCGTAAAGCTCGGTCAGTGCGGAAATTTCTGCGTCCACAGCGGCCTTACAGGGCTTTGTGGTTGCGCTGTTGTCAAGATAACATTCCATTTTGACCGCTCCTTTAATTCAAACTTAATCAGTATATTATTATACACTATAAGGTGCGGTTTGGCAAATAAATAAGCGGCTTTTTTCAAGTATATTTATGTTTTTTTTGCGAAAAATATCGCAGAGGTGAAATTTATGGAAAAGAAGATGAAAAGACGCTCCTATGTGCGCGTTGTATCCTTTGCCGCAGCACTTGCGGCGGTGCTTGTCACAGCGTCGATATGCGGCAATGTGCGCGCGTCAAAATACAAAAGACAGATTACTTTGTCGCAGCAGCGAGCTCTTACAGAGCTTGACGGAAGACTGCGTGAAATAGGTACAAGCCTCAAAAAAGGGGTGTATTCAAGCACTCCGCCGATGCTGAGCGGTATGGCGTCGGAGCTGTCAAGAGAGACTCTTGCGGCAAAAAGCTCGCTTTCCGTGCTTCCGCTTGAAAATACAAATCTCGAAAACACATATAAATTTTTATCGCAGGTCGGCGATTTCACCGAGACCTTAAACCGCAAGGTTGCCTCAGGCGAAAGCATCTCCGACGAGGAACGTGAAAATCTCCGCTCCCTTATCACGTTTTGCGATGCGCTGTCGGGAGAGGTTTCAAATATACGCGCGGATATGTTCGACGGAAGCTTCAGCTTTTCACAAAAAAGCGGCAAGCTTGCCTTAACGGGTGAAAAGACGGAATATCTTGCAGGCGATATGGAGGACGCACAGCAGTCCCTGAGCGATTATCCCACGCTTATTTATGACGGCCCGTTTTCCGACCATATTATGTCGGCTCAGCCGAAAATGACGAGCGGAGCAAAAGAAATATCAAAGGAAAACGCCCTCGATGCGGCAGCTGCCTTTCTCGGCTGCGACAAAAATGAAATATCGTTTTTAAGCGAAGAGTCGGGAAATGTGCCTGCGTATTGTTTTTCTCATAATAATAAGACGGTTGCCGTAACCAAAAACGGCGGATATGTTATATATATGCTCGATTCGTCTTTTGCAGGCGAAGCGAAGCTGAAAACAGCCGATGCGCTGAAAAAGGCTTCCGAATTTTTATCGTCTCACGGCTATGCCGATATGAAGGAGAGCTATTACAGCACGTCGGACGGGGTCTGCACCGTAAATTATGCCTACAAAAAGGACGGTGTTATTTATTATCCCGATCTCATAAAGGTAGGCGTAAATCTCGAAACGGGTGATATTGCGTCATTTGACGCAAAGGGCTATATTATGAATCATACCGAGCGCAATTTAAGCTCCGACATTTTGTCACGGGCGGAGGCTCAAAAATCCGTCAGCGGTCTTTTAACGGTGCTCGATTCAAAAAGAGCCGTAATTCCGACAAAGAGCAAGGGCGAAAAGGATTGCTGGGAATTTCATTGCACCGATAAGGACGGTAATGAGGTGCTCGTCTATATTGATACAAAAACGGGCTATGAGGACGATATACTTCTGCTTTTGTATTCCGACGGCGGAATCCTGACAAAATAATAAAAAGAAAAAATACGGAAATAATAATTTTGTCCGAAATGAGACAAAAGAAAGATTGTGGTGATAGATATGAAAAAGGCTGTTGCAGCTGTTTTGCTCGCCGTGCTTCTTGTTTGCGCCGTGTTCTCATCCTGCGGTAAAAAGGAGGACGGAGCCGTTACCGGAAACGGAAATACTACTCGCTCCGCCGCGCAAAATGCGGTTACAAACGCAGGCGACGCCGTAGGTGACGCAGTCACCGGCGCCGGAGATGTTGTCGGTGATGTTGTTACCGGAGCCGCCGATATAGCAGGCGACGTTATCACGGGTGCGGGCGACATAGTAAACGACGCGGCGACAGGTGCGGGCGAAGCCGCAAGCGAGGCTGTGTCGGACGCGGCAAGATAAAATTGACGAAGCCACGGTTAGCGCTAACCGTGGCTTCACTTTTTTTATTTAAACCGGAGCGTTTGTGCTGCGGCAGCTTATCAGTTGCCGTAACCGTATGCGCTGAACGGATTGTACGAGTTGCTGCGTGTTGTGGACTCCGTCTTTACGGAAGAGGAATCGCCCTTATCCTCAACGAGGGTTGCCTTTACTTCAAATTCATTGATGTTGTAATTGCTGTCTATTCTGCAAATCGTAAGCGTAAGCGTATCGCCCACGGCAGATTTATCGATAAGGTCCGGAAGATCGTCTGCGCTGTCAAGGTCCTTGCCGTTGACCTTGGTAATTAAGTCGCCCTGCTTTACGTCCTGAGACGCAAGACTTGAATCGGACTGAACACTCTGAACTATCAAGGAACCTGCCGGGAGCTCCTTAAGGCTTACGATCATACTGTACATCTGACTTGAAGACGCCGGCGAATAGGTTATTCCGAGCTTAGGTCTGTTAGTAACATAGCCGTTTGCAACTATTTCGTCGTAAACTTCCTTTGCTGTAACGCTCGGTACGGAGAATGCCATTCCCTCGTAATCGGTGCTTGCTATTTTAGATGAGTTTATGCCTATTACCTGACCGTATTCATTGACGAGCGCGCCGCCGGAGTTGCCGGGGTTTATGGCTGCCGTGTGCTGAATACAAATCATCTCATAGCCTATCTGGCTGTTTACGGGGCGAGAAATCGCGGATACTATACCGTTTGTGAACGAGCCTGCAAACGCCGTTCCGCCGGGGTTGCCTATTGCGTAGACCGTCTCGCCTACGGAGAGCTTGTCGCTGTCGCCGAATTCCGCGGCTTTAAGACCCGTAGCCTTGATTTTTAAAACTCCGATGTCGGTTTTAGAGTCATATCCCACTACGGTAGCGTCGTACTGTGTTTCGTCGGATAGCTGAACTCTGACGGAGCCGCCGCCCGAAATTACGTGAGCGCAGGTCATAATATATGTGTACTGCTTACTGCTGTCCTCGCCGACTATTACGCCCGAGCCCTGACCCGATGCGGAGGAGGAACGACTGTCGGAGTATACGAGTATGCCGACGGAGCTGTCCTTTATCTTATCATAAACGCCTGCCGCGGTAAGACTGCCGCTCTTATCGGTAGAGGAAGCGGTGGGAGTTTCGTTTATCGTAACGGTTGAGCTGTCTGCGGAAGCCTTTTCGCTTGTCTGCTTTTTTGCACCGTCCTTATTGCTGAGAGAAACCGCAATGCCCGTAACACCGAGTGCCACACAAACCACAACTGCGATTATGAGGGCTATAACGCCGCCTTTTTTATGCTTTGACGGCTTATTGTCAACCGGTTTTTTCGGCGGTTGGCCTGAATTTCCGTAATAGACATAGCTGTTATTTCCGCTGTATGTCGAGCTCGGACGATATGCGCCGTTTGAGCCGTAGTAACCGTTGTTTCCGCTTGAATAGCCGTTGTTGCTGCCGTTTGCATTTGAACTGCCGTTATTTGTGTTTCCGCCGCCGTTCGAGTAAGGGTAGCCGTTATTCGGCTGATAGCCGCCGTTATAAGGACTGCCGCTGTTCGCTCTTTGAGCGTCATTGCCGGCTTCGGGAGCACTTTGGAAATTACCCGTGCTTTCCGGGGTGTTTTGCTGCTCGTTTCCCGAAGGGGTGTTGTTATTGAAATCGTCCATAAAAAGGTCTCCTTGATTTATCTGATGAAGACAAGAGCTTTTCTCTTATCGTTGTCATAATCATAACCGACGGTTATTACAAAACTGTTAACTCGTTTTAAATAATCTGAATACTTTTACAGCTGCTTAGGCGGAAGATATTTCGGAATAGTAAACCAAAATTCGGTGTATTTACCCTCTTCACTGTTGCAGCCTATCGAACCGCCGTGCATTTCGACTATCGTTTTGCATATATAAAGACCGAGTCCCGCACCCTTGACGTCATAGCTGCGCGATTTATCAACCTTGTAGAAGCGCTCGAATATTTTTTCGCGCTCCTCCGAGGAAATACCCGCACCCGTGTTTACGACCTTTATAAGCGTTGCGTTTTCGTCATCGTCTGCAAATACGCTTATAGTGCCGTTTTCCGTGAATTTGACCGCGTTGTCCACAAGATTGTATATGACCTGATGTATCATATCCTCGTCGGCGGTGACCGTTACGGAATGAAGCCTGTCAAGCCCGGATATTTCAATGTGCTTGCGCTCTATTATCTGCTCGAACGACAGCAGCACGTTGAATATTTCCGCACTTATGTCAAATGCCTTCGGGTTCAGCTTTAATTCACCCGCTTCGATTTTGGACATATTCAGCATTGCCGTAACAAGCCTTGACAGACGCTTGGTCTCATCGGAAACAATGCTCAAATAGTGTTTTTGCTGGCTTTCGGGAATGGTGCCGTCAAGGATTCCGTCTATGAAGCCTCCTATGGTTGTCATAGGGGTCTTAAGCTCGTGCGAGACGTTTGCCACAAAGCTTCGCCGCGAGCTTTCAAGAAGCGACAGATCCGATGCCATCTTATTGAATGCGCGCACAAGCTCGGCGAGTTCGTCGTCACCCTTTACCTTGACTCTCGGGCCGAAATCGCCCTCTGCGTAAGCTTTTGTCGCCTCCGACATATCGTGGAGTGGTTTTATAAGAGAAGCGGTGAGAAAATATACCGCGATAAAGCCTACCGAGAAAGCCATAAGACAGGCAAAAATGAACATTTTAAGGATATTCATCGCATAGTTTGTGAAGCCCGCCGTCATAGGCGCCACGGCAAAAACAACTGCTGCGGTTTCTTCGCCGACCTTTACCGGCTCCGCCGCGACAAGCTGCTTTTTCATATAGACGCCGTTTAAGGTGGTCTTTGCAAAATAGTCGCCATTTTTCGCCTCGTCAATTACCTCCTGAGGTATTGTGTAGCCGCCGTGCAGACTGCATCTGCCGTTGTTTGAGATACTGTAATTCTGTGTTATGACGTCCTTGCACAATATTATGTTGCCCGAGGTATCGGTTATGTAAATATCAGCCGAGATAGCGTCCGAAATCATCGAGAGGTTACTGCATATCATCGCTATCGAACCGGAGGCATCGGTTTGAATTCTTGATGAGAGAACAGATGAGGTAGTGTTCGCTATGTTTTTTGCGTTAGAGGAGAGAAGCTGTTCTTTTTGACTTGACCAGTAATTCGAGAGGAACACGCCGAGCGTTACTCCCAAAAGCAAAAAGCATATGAGTACCATTGCCACAAATACCGACAGAAATTTAGTGAACAGTGACTGATGACTGAATTTGCGGTAGGTGCGGTGCAATACCGTTTTAAAACGCGCCTTTACGCTCTGCTGCATTCTTATCAGTCCTTAGTTTCAAATTTATAGCCTACGCTCCAAACGGTTTTCAATTCCCATTTGTCGGAAACGCCCTCAAGCTTTTCGCGCAGACGCTTTATGTGAACGTCTACCGTTCTTGAGTCGCCGTAGTAGTCAAACCCCCATACCTCGTCAAGAAGCTGGTCGCGCGTAAATACACGGTTGGGATTTGAGGCGAGATGATATATAAGCTCGAGCTCTTTCGGAGGAGTGTCTAAGGATACTCCGTTGACCTTCATCTCGTAATTTGTAAGGTTTATCGAGAGCTTGTCGTAATTTACCTCTTTGACGTCGCTTGTGTCGGAAGCGGGAGCGGTGCGGCGAAGTACGGCTTTTATTCTTGCCACAACCTCTTTTGTGTCAAAGGGCTTTGTAACATAGTCGTCCGCGCCGAGCTCAAGACCCAGAACCTTGTCAAAGGTCTCGCCCTTGGCGGTGAGCATAATTATCGGCTTGTCCGAGAATTTTCTGATTTCACGGCATACCTGCCAGCCGTCAAGCTTCGGTATCATTATGTCGAGCAGCGTGAGGTCGGGATTTTCCTGCTTGAATGCATTTATTGCCGACACACCGTCGTTAACTATTTTTACGACGTAGCCCTCTTTTTCGAGATAGAGCCTTAAAAGCTCGCAGATATTGGTGTCGTCATCGACGACGAGTATTTTTTCGTTTGGCATAAAATACCACCCTTTCAAACCTCTTATAATCAGAAATTATAAAGTACATTTAAAAATAATATGTGAACAAATTCGTAAGAAATTTAAAATAAAAGGGACTATAAAAAACAAATTTCTTTACAGCCCGATTTTATGATTATTTAAGCGACGACAGAAGTCCGCCTTTTTTGATTATATCCTGTATGAACGGCGGAAACGGCTCTGCCCGGTAGCTTTTGCCCGTGGTGTTGTCGGTTATTACGCCGCTGTCAAAATCTACCGAAACCTCGTCGCCCTGCTCGATTTCGTCGCCTGCCTCCAGACATTCGAGAATCGGCAGACCTATGTTGAGCGCATTTCTGTAAAAAATTCTTGCGAAGTTTTTGGCAATTACGCAAGAAACGCCCGCCGCCTTTATGGCAAGCGGAGCATGCTCTCTTGAGGAGCCGCAGCCGAAGTTTACGCCGGCAACTATTATGTCGCCATCTTTCACGTTATTTACAAATTCCTTGTCTATATCCTCCATACAATGAGCCGCAAGGTCTTTCGGGTCGGAGGAGTTAAGGTATCTTGCCGGAATTATGACGTCCGTATCCACATGGTCGCCGTATTTATGAACTTTGCCCTGTATCTTCATATATATCGTTCCTTTCTTACCTGAGCTGCGAGGGTGAGCATATATAGCCCGTAACGGCACTTGCCGCCGCTACAAAGGGGCTCGCGAGATAAACCTCGCTCTCCGGGTGTCCCATTCGGCCTACAAAGTTGCGGTTTGTGGTGGAAACGGCTCTTTCACCCTTTGCGAGTATGCCCATATGACCGCCGAGGCACGGACCGCAGGTCGGGGTTGATACAACCGCGCCCGCCTCTACAAATATTTCGGTAAGGCCCTCTTTAATGCATTGCAGGTAAACCTTTTGTGTTGCCGGAATTACTATAACGCGAACGCCGTCCTTTACCTTTCTGCCCTTTAAGACGGAGGCGGCAGCGCGCATATCCTCTATTCTTCCGTTTGTGCAGGAGCCTATAACTACCTGATCTATGTCGATTTTTTCAATTTCGTCAACGGTGTGAGTGTTTTCGGGAAGATGCGGAAAAGCAACCGTGGGCTTCAGATTATTTAAGTCTATCTCTATTGTCTCGTCATACTCGGCGTCCTCGTCTGCCTCGAATATACGAGGCTGTCTGTCGGTCCTGCCGCTTATGTATTCGAGAGTTTTGTCGTCTACCGGGAAAATTCCGTTTTTGGCGCCGCATTCTATTGCCATATTCGCTATGCAGAAGCGGTCGTCCATTGAGAGTGCGCCTACACCGTCGCCCGTGAATTCAAGCGAACGGTATCTTGCTCCGTCAACGCCTATTTTACCGATAAGGTGAAGTATTACATCCTTGCCGCTGACAAATTCGGGCAAGGTGCCTTTTAGTACAACCTTAATTGCGGACGGAACCTTAAACCAAGCCTTGCCGGAGATCATACCGGCAGCCATATCGGTTGAGCCCACACCCGTAGAGAACGCGCCGAGTGCGCCGTATGTGCAGGTGTGTGAGTCGGCGCCTATAACGGCGTCGCCGGAAATAACGAGACCGCTCTCGGGAAGAAGCGCGTGCTCTATACCCATTTTTCCCACGTCAAAGAAATTTTTGATTCCCTTTTCCTTTGCGAAAAGACGAACCTGTTTGACATTTTCGGCGGATTTAATATCCTTGTTGGGGGTAAAATGGTCCATAACAAGTGCTATTTTGTCCGTTGAAAATACGTCCTTAAAGCCCTTTTTTGCCATCTCGTTTATGGCAACGGGCGAGGTTACGTCGTTGCCGAGCACGAGGTCGAGCTTTGCCTCTATGAGCTGACCTGCCGTAACCGACTGAAGGCCGGCGTGCGCCGCGAGTATTTTTTGGGTCATTGTCATTGACATTATGTTATTCCTCGATTCCTTTTATGTTTGTATCGCCGCTCTCAAGCGCGGTAAGACCGGAGCGTGAAAGCTCGATTATTCCGTGCTTTGTCATTTTGCCTATGAATTTGTCGATAAGCGACGGCAGACCCGTAAGCTCGGCAGTTATTGTTGTGTGGCCTATATCCTTTACCTTTGCGCCGAAGCCGTTGATTGTTTTAAGCACGGCTGTGCGCTGGCTGTTTGTGGCGTGGACCTTTATAAGCAAGAGCTCAGAGGATACAAGGCGCGATTCATTGAGCTTTACCACCTTTATTACGTCCTCAAGCTTTGAGAGCTGACGCTCAACCTGCAAAAATTTGTGCGGCTCAACGTCGGATACTATTGTTATTCTTGAATATACGGGATTTTCCGTTTCGGCTACGGTAAGGCTTATTACGTTGTAGCCGCGTCTCGCAAAAAGACTTGCGACGCGCAAAAGCACGCCCGTGCGGTTATATACGAGAGCCGAGAGGAATATTCTCTCAAGACTGTTTGCATTATTTTCTTCTGCCATTTTTGTTTTCCTTTCCTTTGCGGCTTATTCGGCTGAAAAACGATACACCGTGTCAGATACGAACGGATGGTTTTCGTCAAACAGATTTTGTATGAAATCGGGGTTGTTTAAAGCGTTCGGGTAGTACTGCGTTTCAAGGCAGAAACCGGAGCGGTGAGTGAGGGGCAGCTTGCCTTTACCGATTTGCGAGCCGTCCATATAGTTGCCTATGTAAAACTGGACTCCGGGAAGGTCGGTATAGCACGTCATTTTCCTGCCGCTTTCGGGGTCGTAAACCATTGCGAATTCGCGCAGAGCACCCGTGTAATTTTCGAGGCAGAAGTTGTGGTCGTAGCCCCTGCCTATTATAAGCTGCTCGTCGGGAGACGATACGTCTCTGCCTATCTTTTTCGGTATTCTGAAGTCAAACGGTGTGTTTTCAACGCTTCTGATTTCGCCTGTCGGGATGCTGTCTTCGTTCATCGGCGTAAAGTATTTTGCAAAAATCTGCATTTCGTGAGAGAGAATGTTGCCGGAAGCGTATCCGCCGAGGTTAAAGTATGAGTGGTTTGTGACGTTTATCGGAGTCTTGCCGTCGGGTCTGCAGTCATAGTGTATTTTGACCTCGTTTTTGTCGGTAAACGTGAAGGTGACTTCATTTTGAAGGTTTGACGGGAAGCCCTCGTTGCCGTCGGCGCTGAAATATGAGAATTTAACGCTGTCGTCGCCGAGTATTTCATAATTCCAAACGGCGTTTTCATATTCGTGATTACCGTGAAGGGTGAATTTACCGTCGATGTTTTTTGTTATCGGGTAATTTTTGCCGTCTATGGTAATACCGTTTCCGGAAATTCGGTTTGCGACTCTTCCGACGGTGCGACCCTGCGAATCCGTACAGCTCAGCTGACCCTCCATGGTGTCAAAGCCGACAAGCACATCGGCAAAGTCTCCGTTTCTGTCGGGAACCGATATTTTATTGAGCGTAGCGCCGTAATTCAGCAGTTCGATTTCGGCTCCGCTTTCGTTTTTTATTGTGAATGAAAAGACTTCTTTTCCGTCGGCGGTTTTGCCGTAGAGAGATTTGGTCATTTTCAAAGCTACCACCCCATTTTTAGCATTTTAATAAGTATAATATCCGTGCGCGCCGTTGTCAAGAAAGACGAAAAAACTTGCAAGAGCGAAAATAATGCTAACCGGAAAACAAAAGTATTTTTATTGACTTTTCGGCGTTTTAAATGTATTCTTAACATATATTATGTATTTGAAGGGAGTGTGCCGATTGGAGCAATTTTTAACACAGTTTGAATTCCTGTCGCGATATGCTTTGGCTTTTCTTGCGCTTATAATACTTCTCCGGTGCATTTTTTCCCTTTTTAGGCTCAGACCGCGCCGCGAGATTATGGCAACGCTGATAAATCTTGCCGACGACAGCGAAATCGAGATACGAAATTGGGAAACCTCGATAGGCCGTTCGCGCTCGTGCGATATATCGCTCAGAAAGTACGGCACGGTATCGCGTTTTCACGCCGTTCTGGCTCTCAGAAAAGACGGCTGGTATGTCTTTGATACCGATTCGAAGACAGGAGTTTACGTAAACGGTGAGCAGATAAAAAAATCAGCCAAGATAATCGACGGCGACACCGTCTCGTTCGGAAACGCGGTTATGAAGTTCACCTCAAACGGCTACGGCGTTGAGAGTGAGGAGGCTGAGGACGGTAAAAAGGTTGACTTCACAAACGCCACAAGGCTTGTAAATCTTGCCGACAACAGCGCGTTCTATTTAAACGGTACGTGCCTTATAGGGCGTGACAGAACCTGTAATATATGCCTGCCGATGCAAAGCGTTTCGGGCGAGCACGCCGAGGTCTATCCCGCAAAGGACGGCTGGTATGTTGCGGACCTCAACTCCAAAAACGGTACGCTTTTAAACGGCGAAGAGGTTTTCGGCGCATTCCCGCTGTATGACGGCGACATTATTTCAATAGGCGATTACAGCTTCCTTTTCCGCGAATAAAGCGGAGAAGAGGCCATATTCAAAGAAACGGAGGACGCATCTTTGGCTCAGGAAAATGCTCGTAAAAAGCAAAAAAAGACGAGAACCAAAAAATACAGAAAGCCTGTAAACTGGCTGATTCTGCTTATAATTATGACTGTTTTTCAGCTCGTTTGCGCCGCTCAGATAAATATGAACAGCCCCGACATACCGCTGACTACATTATATATAGTATTCGGTGCATATATAGCTATCGAATGGGCGTATTTTATATTTTTCGGCGGATTTTTACACCGCAAGAGCTTTGAAATAGAGCTTATAGCGTTTTTTCTTACCGGAATAGGCCTTACACTCACCACAAGCGTGTATCCCGACAAAGCGTTTGTTCAGCTTGCGGCGGTGATTATGGGTATTGCGGTATTTATAGTTATGCTTTGGGTGCTCAGCGATATAGAAAGAGTCGTAAAGCTGCGTATGCCGGTGGCGATAGCTTCCGTTATCGTACTTGTTGCCACAAGGCTTTTGGCGCACAATATAAACGGTGCATACAACTGGATAAGAATAGGCGGCGTTTCAATACAGCCGTCGGAAATAGTGAAGATAGGCTTTGTCTTTGTAGGTGCGGCTACGCTCGAATACCTGCAATCAACGAGAAGCCTTACAAAATATCTTGTGTTTGCGCTTTCCTGCATAGGCTGTCTGTTCCTTATGAAGGATTTCGGTACGGCACTTATATTCTTCTTTACATTCTTAATAATGGCATTCCTGCGCTCGGGAGATATAAAGACAATATTTCTTGTGTGCGCGGCAGCTCTCGGCGGCGGCGGTCTTGTGCTTACGTTTAAGCCGTATGTCGCAAAACGCTTTGAAACATATCGCCATGTTTGGGAGTATGCAAACGACCGCGGCTATCAGCAGGCGCGACTTCTCATATATTCCGTCAGCGGCGGGCTTTTCGGACTCGGAATAGGAAACGGCAAGCTGAGAGATGTATACGCAGCCACAGAGGACTTGGCGTTCGGAATGGTATGTGAGGAATTCGGAATTATTGTCGCATTTGCCGTGCTTTTGACCTTTGTCGCCCTCGTGGTTTACAGTATACGCTATGCTGTGGCGGCTCGATCGTCTTTTTACGCTATTGCTGCGTGCGCGGCGTCGGGCCTTCTTCTTTTCCAAGCGGCTCTGCACGTGTTCGGTGTTACCGATCTTCTTCCGTGGACGGGCGTTACGCTGCCGTTTATCAGCCGAGGCGGCTCGAGTATGATGTGCTGCTGGGGACTTGTGGCATTTATAAAGGCCATTGATGTCAAGACGTACAAACGGTACGATAAGGTAGCGGTGGCAAAGTCTTAAATTAAATCTGCCGAAAGGGAGTGTGAAACAATGAAAACCATGTCAAAAAGAGCCTGGGTGCTCTATGTGTTTATAGCAGCATTTTTAGCAGGGCTCATTGTGTTGTTTTACACATTTTACACGAACGCCGATTCGTGGGCTATGAAAAAGGCAAACAGGCACCTGTATTCATCAGGTACGCTGTCGGTTGCGGGCAGCATTAAGGATGAAACCGGAGCGGTGCTTGCGGAAACAAAGGACGGTAAGCGCATTTATAACAGCGACAAAACCGTAAGAACCGCAACCATGCACACGGTAGGCGACTCTGAGGGCTATATAGCGACGGGCGTTCAGACATCGTATAAGGACGTCATAACCGGCTATAATTTCGTTGACGGCATATACAACCTGAAAAAATACGGTAAGGGCAACGACGTAAATCTCACCATAAACGCGCAGCTCTGTGCGGCGGCATACAGCGCCCTCGGAAGCAACAAAGGCACGGTCGGCGTTTATAATTACAAAACCGGTCAGCTTTTATGCGTTGTATCAAGCCCGTCTTATGATATTGCAAATAAACCCGTCTCAAGTATAAATAACGATAAGACAGGAGCCTACGAGGGTGTTTATTTAAACAGGTTTTTCTCCGGCGTTTATACTCCCGGCTCGACATTTAAAATGATAACCTCGATTTGTGCCATTGAAAATTTGCCTGATATCGATTCGCAAAAATTCAAATGCACGGGCGAATACAAGGTCGGCGGCAGCTCGGTTAAGTGCCTCGGGGTTCACGGAACCGTGGATTTCGAAAAGGCTCTCAATGTGTCCTGTAACAGCGCATTTGCGCAGATTGCGATAGAACTCGGACCAGAGAAGCTTATGGCCACGGCAAAGGAGCTGGGGCTCGGCAATCAGATGTATGTAGGCAATATAAGGCTCGCAAAAAGTTCGTTCGATGTGACCGGTGCGTCGGACCTCGACGTGGGCTGGGCAGGTATAGGTCAGTACACCACTCGCATAAATCCGTGCCAGATGTTAACTATTGCAGGCGCGGTGGCTAACGGCGGCTCCTCAGTGCCGCCATATCTTGTCGGCAAAATAACTTCGCAGACCGGAAAAACGATTTATGAAGCAAAGCCCGGTACGGCAACTCAGCTTATTTCCTCGGATACCGCATCAAAGATGAACGATATGCTTCGCTCAAATGTCAAGAATTATTACAGCGACGGTAAGTTCCCCAACCTTAAAATGTGCGGCAAGACCGGAACGGCGGAAGTAAGCTCGGAAACCGGCGGTGCAAAGCCCCACGCTTGGTTTGTCGGATATTCACAGCGCGAGGATCTCCCGCTTGCGATAGTGGTTGTTGTCGAAAACGGCGGCGGCGGCTCATCTGTGGCAATTCCCGTTGCCAATAAGACTATGCAAAAGGCTCTTTCCTTATATGCAAAATAAAAATTTTTCCGCATACGACAGCAAAGCTCGTGTGCGGAATTTTTAAAGGTGATAAAATGAAATTTTACTTTCCGGAAAACTACGGCGCTCTCGGCGACGGAAAAAACGACGATTCACGCGCTTTACAGTCCGCTATTGACGAGGCCGAAAAAAACGGCGGCGGAACGGTTGTGCTTGAGAGCGGAAAAACGTATTATTCAAGTTCGGTCATAATGAAGAAAAACGTTGAGCTGCATTTGCAAAAAGGCTCGGTTTTAAAGGCAACCTCAGACATAAACGGATACTTTCGTCCCTGCGATTTTATAAACGATGAGACAAATACCCTTATAGGCAATCCCGTTACGGGTAAGCCGTCGTTTGCCTTTATATATGCGTATAAGGCGGACAATGCCGCAATAACCGGAGGCGGAAAAATCGACGCAAACGGTCACAGCTTTGTAAAGAGAAAAGACAAATACTATGTCACCGGCGACTTTTATCCGCGTCCCACGGTTATGTATTTTGAGGCTTGCAACCATATTGTGTTTGAGGATTTCACTGTGGTCGATGCACCGTTTTGGACGCTTCATCCGGCAGGCTGCGACGATGTTTTAATATCAAAAATTCACATATTAAACGACCTCGACGTTGCAAATTCGGACGGCATAGATCCCGACCACTGCAGCAACGTGCGTATTTGCGACTGCCACGTAGAGTGCGCCGACGACTGCATCTGCCTTAAAACTTCAAAAGGCAATTCCGAATACGGACCGTGCGAAAACATACTGATAACGGGCTGCACGCTGATTTCAACCTCGGCGGCGATAAAAATAGGCACGGAGGGCGTCGGCGATTTCAGAAACATAATAGTTTCAAACTGTGTCATTTCGCGCAGCAACCGCGGTCTTTCAATTCAGATACGCGACGGCGGCAATGTCGAAAATGTCAAATATTCCGACATTATAATAGGTACGCGCCGCTTTTGCCCCGATTGGTGGGGGACTGCCGAGCCGATAGTCATAACCGCGTTTGACCGCGACGAAAACACAAGGGCAGGCCATATCAAAAACATATCTTACCGCAACATAACCTGCGTCGGCGAAAACGGAGTTATGATATGCGGCACGGCGGAAAACAAAATTGAAAATGTAGTTTTCTCGGACGTTGACGTAACTCTCTCAAAAACGTCAAAGTGGGACTGCGGTCTTTACGATATGCGCCCGGGGCTTAATAAAGAGGTCGAAAAGCATAAAAATGCCGGCTTTTATCTTCGCTTTGCCGATAATGTTACGCTTCGCAACACAAGCGTGAAGTGGGGAAATGTCTGCCCCGAATATTCGGCTGCTCTCGAAGAGGAGAGCTGTGTAGGCACCGTACTTGAAAATTTCACGGGTGATAACGCCTGAAGGCTTTGAGAATGCGGCTGCTCGTTCGAGCGTGAAATTTCCTTTCAAACGGCTTCTTGTATGTACGTTTATACGCATTTTGCTTAAAAATATTTGACACAGCGCGTATAAAATGGTATAATTCAACAATGGAGTTAAGCTCTCGCCTGCTTCGGCAAGCGAGAATAGAAAGGGAGTATACTGTAATGAAAAAGGCGTTAAATAAAAAAGTGCTTTCCGTACTGATTGCGGCTGTTATTTTACTTGTTACCGCATTTCCCGTGCTTGCGGCGGATCCGTTTAAGCTCACTTCTTCGGCTGAAGCAAAGGATTCAGTCGTCACCGTAAAAATTTACCTTCCACAAAATACGGAACTCGGGACGCTTTCGTTTACACTTAAATACGATACAAAATTGCTCACGTATGTTTCCGCCGAGTATTCGAGCGGAGACGTCAGTGCCACAAATTCAAGCACGGCAGGCGAGGTTAAAATAAACGCCGTTTGGAAAAACACCGCGCCGCTCGGCGACGAGGTTGCCACCATAACCTTTAAGGTGAATGACGGAGCGACCGGCAAAACCGACTTCCCGATAAATGTCGATTTCTCAACCGATGCCAATAATCAGCACGTTGATTTGTCGGCGGTAAGCTCTTCGATTGACTTATCCGAAGCAGCTTTGATGCCGGCGGCAACCGATGAAACCGTTTCCCCGGAGGGCAAAACGGTAAAGGCCGGAAAAATTCCTAAGACCTCGGGTAAGTATGCGGCAATAGGTTCGGCGGCTGCCGTTTTGTGTGTTGCCGCGGCGGCTGTTGCGATTACGGTAAAACGCAAAAGAAAATAAAAAACAATGCTGAAAGCGGAGCTGTAACAATGTGCTTACAGCTCCTTTTTTATGCGATTTGATATGTGCCCGAAAACACACTTAAAATTTCGCTTTTCGTTGACATAATGCGATGTGTAATATATAATATATCATGTATGTTTAATAAGTTGTCCGTTTTGCGTTTCGGCATTCGGGCACGTAATTTTTAAGGAGGAAACTCTAATGGTAAAAGCAATTGTCGGCGCCAACTGGGGCGACGAGGGCAAAGGAAAAATTACGGATATGTTTGCGAGTGAAGCAGACATAGTTGTTCGTTTTCAGGGTGGTGCAAATGCAGGGCACACCATTATAAACGAACACGGCAGATTTGCATTGCATCTTATGCCCAGCGGTATTTGCTACGACAATGTTACCTGTGTCATCGGCAACGGCGTCGCTCTTGATATAAACAAGTTCTGCTCGGAACTTGAGGATGTGAAAAAGGCAGGCGTAAATCCGAAGCTTCTCGTGTCAGACCGTGCTCAGATACTTATGCCGTATCATATTCTTCTCGATACCTATGAAGAGGAGAGACTCGGCAAAAACGCGTTTGGCTCCACAAAGAGCGGTATTGCTCCGTTCTTCAGCGACAAGTACGCAAAAATAGGCATCCAGTGCAACGAGCTGTTTGACGACGAAATGTTAAAGGCAAAGCTTCACAATATAGTTACTCTTAAAAATCTTATTCTTGAGCACGTTTATCATAAGCCGCTACTCAATGAGGACGAGCTTTACAACACCTGTATGGAATATAAGGAAAAGATAGCTCCGTACATCTGCGATACGCACGCATTTATACGTGACGCCTTAAAGCAGGGCAAAAACATCCTCCTCGAGGGTCAGCTCGGCACGCTTAAGGATCCCGATTTCGGTATATATCCCATGGTTACGTCGTCCTCGACTTTGGCAGGCTACGGTGCTGTCGGAGCCGGAATTCCTCCGTATCTCATAAGCGAAGTAGTAGCCGTTACCAAGGCGTATTCTTCTGCGGTAGGTGCAGGTGAATTTGTTTCGGAGATTCTTGACGAGGACGAGGCTCAGGAGCTCAGAATTCACGGCGGCGATAAAGGCGAATTCGGCGCTACCACCGGTAGACCGAGAAGAATCGGTTGGTTTGACTGCGTTGCGACACGTTACGGCGTTGAGTGCCAGGGTGCCACAAAGATTGCCATGACCGCTCTTGACTGTCTTTCGTATCTTGACGAAATCAAGGTTTGCACAGCTTATAAAATAGGCGATGACATCACAAAGGATTTCCCGAACACCTCGCTTCTTAAAAAGGCAAAGCCGGTATTTACCACATTAAAGGGTTGGCATTGCAATATAAAGGGCATTCGCAATTTCTCGGAGCTTCCGCGTGAGGCACAGGAATATGTCGAATTCATCGAAAAGGAACTCGGCCACAAGATAAATATGGTGTCTAACGGACCTGAGAGAGAAGCTATAATTTACAGATAATTAAGAGGATATTATGGAGAAAATACTTGTACTCGATTTCGGCGGTCAGTATAATCAGCTGATTGCGCGGCGTGTACGCGACAACAATGTCTATGCGGAAATACTGCCGTATACCGTACCGCTCAGCGAAATCAAAGAGGGCAATTACAAAGGTATTATTTTTACCGGCGGACCTAACTCCGTGTTTGATATGAGTTCGCCGCACTACACAAAAGAGATTTTGGAGCTCGGAATACCCGTACTCGGCATATGCTACGGCTGTCAGCTTATTTCGTGGATGGTCGGCGGCAATGTTGAGACCGCGGAACAGTCCGAATACGGCAAAATCGACCTTACGGTTACAAAAAAACAGTCTGAGATTTTTGCCGACGTCGATGAAACGAGCGTAGTTTGGATGAGCCATACGGACAGAGTTAAAGTGATGCCGTCAGGTTTTGAAATAACCGCAAAAACGGAAGCCTGCCCGATAGCAGCTTATGAAAACGAAGAAAAGAAAATATACGGCGTGCAGTTCCACCCCGAGGTAACTCACACGCAGTTCGGATTTAAAATTCTTCACAATTTTCTGTATAATGTTTGCGGCTGTCACGGCGACTGGAAGATGGACAGCTTTATTGACGATACCGTAAAGAGCCTTCGCGAAAAAATCGGAGACAAAAAGGTTATTCTCGGCCTTTCGGGCGGTGTCGATTCCTCGGTCGCGGCGGGACTTCTCTCTCGCGCCGTCGGCAAACAGCTCACCTGCGTTTTTGTTGACCAGGGACTTATGCGTAAGGACGAGGGCGATTTCGTCGAAAAGACATTCACTTCGCTGTTCGATATGAATTTCGTGCGCGTAAACTGTCAGGACCATTTTATAAATGCTCTTAAAGGAGTATCCGACCCGGAGCAGAAGAGAAAAATCATAGGCACGGAATTTTACAAGGTGTTCTGGGATGAGATAAGGAAACAGGCCGAGAAGGGATTTTTTGCACAGGGCACCATATACCCCGACTGCATAGAGTCCGGCAAGGGCGATGCCGATAAAATCAAAACGCATCACAATAAGGTCAAAATGCCCGACGACGTTGAATTCATCGACGTTATTGAGCCTCTTTCAAGCCTGTTTAAGGATGAGGTCAGAGCAGTAGGCGAAAAGCTCGGAATTCCGCACGAGCTTGTCTGGCGTCAGCCGTTCCCGGGACCCGGTCTCGGTGTCAGAATTATCGGCGAGATAACAAAGGAAAAGATTGAAGTTCTCCAAAATGCCGATTGGGTGCTACGCGATGAAATGGCGAAGAACGGTTATGAAAAAAACCTCGCACAGTTCTTCTGTGTGCTTCCGGGAGTCAATACGGTAGGCGTTATGGGCGATCACCGCACATACGATAACCTTGTGGCAATCCGCGCCGTAACAACCGATGACTTTATGACAGCCGATTGGGCGAAGATACCGTACGATATTCTCGCCAAGGTTTCAAATCGTATCACAAACGAGGTAAAACACGTAAACCGCGTAGTTTACGATATAACCTCCAAACCCCCCGGCACCGTCGAGTGGGAGTAGTCCCCTTTGGTTTAGATGTGCCGAAAAACCCAGTATTTATGCAGGTTTCGGGACTTGGTACTTTTTGAACAACCGCTTTTGCAACACTTTTTTCAAAAACGTGTTTTCGGGCAGATGAAATAGTCCCCCTCGGCTTGCAACTAACCTCCAAAATCGCATAATTTTTAAGGCTTTTGCCCTGTTTTGGGCAGAAGCCTTTTTTTGCATTTAACAAATGTTTTGCTTTGAAATGGTATTGCTATTATTCGAGATTTAGAATATAATATTGTACAAGCAAAAGCGCGAAATACATGGGAGATTTTTATGGAATATATGTCTGCAAGAGAAGCCGCCGATAAATGGGGTATTTCACAAAGAAGAGTGGCAGTTTTGTGCTCTGAACAAAGAATTAAAGATGCGACTATGGTCGGTAATATGTGGATTATTCCTTCTTCCGCAGAAAAGCCCATAGATGCAAGAAGCACTCGATATAATCGAACCGAAGAAAAAGCAGTTAAACCTTTTTTGAAATGGGCAGGCGGTAAGGGTCAGCTTATTAAAGAAATTGAGCGCTACTATCCTTTTGAAAACGGTGAAATAATCAAATATGCCGAGCCGTTTGTCGGCGGTGGTGCTGTTTTATTTGATATAATTAGTAAATATGATTTAGATGAAGTTTATATCAGCGATATCAATGCAGAACTTATAAATACCTATCGAATTATTCGTGATGATATTGATGTACTAATCGAAATGCTTCACGCTATGCAGAACGATTTTATACCGCTTGATACAGAACATAGAAAAGGATACTATCTTAATAAACGTATCAGATTTAATGAACTAAAAGTCGACGGTGATAAAAATATAAATCTTGAAAAAGCGGCATTGATGATTTTTTTGAACAAAACCTGTTTTAACGGCTTATACCGTGTGAACAAAAAAGGTTTATTCAATGTTCCTATGGGAGCATACAAAAATCCGATGATTTGTGATGAAAAAAATCTCAGAGCAGTATCGGAAAAATTGCATAGAGTTACCATCGTATGCGGAGATTACAGAGAATCGGCTGATTTTATTGACAAAAATACCTTTGTTTATTTTGATCCGCCATACAGACCTATTACAGATACAGCAAGTTTTACGGCTTATACCGAGAATTTGTTTAATGATGACGCACAGATTGAGCTTGCACAATTTGTTGATGAAATGGATAAAAAGGGTGCAAAAATTGTAATTAGTAATTCCGATCCGAAGAACTCAAATACAGACGATGATTTCTTTGATAACATTTATTCAGCACATAGAATTAAGCGAGTTGAAGCAACTCGAATGATTAACTGCAATAGTGAAGCAAGAGGAAAAATTAAGGAATTGCTTATTAGTAATTTTTAAGGAGATTAGAAATGAATAATAGAAACTTTAGCGAATGGTTATTAGGTTTTCGTGATAGTATTGCAGACTATGGTTATTATATAGATTTTGATAAGGTCCATAGGAATGTCGATAATATTAAAGTTGAACTTAATATTTTGAACTCACTTATCGGCTCTAATAACATAGAAACAGATTTTGAAAACCTGATAAACAAATATCCGGAAACTTTGAAATGCATACCTTTGCTTTTGGCGGTTAGGTCAAATGAAATATATGCGATTGACGGTGACGGAGACTATACATATAATTTTAAGAATCCTAATCTTTCGGTCAAGCAATATAAGGTATTTATGCGTAAAACCGGACTTTTTGATTTAATAGAAAATCATATAGTCAACAATTTGGTGGACTATGCAACGGGTGTTGAAACAGGTCTTGACTCCAACGGTCGTAAAAATCGTGGCGGTCATTTGATGGAAAACTTAGTTGAAAGTTTTATCCAAAAAGCAGGTTTTCTCAAAGATGAGTCATATTTCAAAGAAATGTATATTCATCAGATTACCGACAAATGGGACATAGATCTTTCGGCTATTTCAAATCAGGGAAAAACAGAAAAGCGTTTTGATTTTGTTGTTAAGACTCCTAATATGATTTATGGTATCGAAACTAATTTTTACGGCAGCGGCGGAAGCAAATTAAACGAAACAGCACGCAGTTACAAAACACTTGCTCTCGAAACCGATACAATTGACGGTTTTACTTTTGTATGGTTTACCGACGGAAAAGGTTGGACAAGCGCTCGCCATAATCTTGAAGAAACCTTTGATGTTATGGAACACGTTTACAATATCAACGATATGGAAAATGGCATAATTACAGAGGTCTTTAAATAATGGCAAAGAAAATTACAAAATGGGAACCTGATGATTTTGAGCTGGAAATGACTACACATTGGTCTTTCCCAAAGCGTGGCGATTGGGCAACTCACGATGCAAAATGGCGTGGAAATTGGTCGCCATATATTCCACGAAATATTATATTAAGATATTCAAAAGAGGGTGATGTAGTTCTTGACCAATTTGCCGGAGGCGGGACAACCCTCGTTGAAGCAAAGCTTTTGAACCGTGATATTATCGGCGTTGATGTCAATGATGTTGCACTCGACAGATGTAAAGAAAAAGTGAATTTTGAACATGAAGGCGCAAACGGAAAAGTTTATATCCGTAAGGGCGATGCAAGAAATTTAGATTTTCTTTCGGATGAAAGTATTGACCTGATTTGCACACATCCGCCATATGCCGATATTATTAAATATAGCAATGGCATTGACGGAGATTTGTCGCAACTCAAAGTGAAAGATTTTCTTGAAGAAATGAAAAAGGTAGCTGCAGAGAGCTACCGTGTTTTGAAAAAAGATAAATTTTGTGCTGTACTTATGGGAGATACAAGACAAAAAGGTTGTATGATACCAATGTCTTTTGATGTTATGAAAATTTTCCAAGATGCCGGATTTACTCTTAAAGAATTGATTATCAAAGAGCAACACAACTGCAAAGCAACGGGATATTGGAAAACAAATAGTGTAAAATATAATTTTTTGCTTATAGCACACGAGTATTTGTTTGTGTTCAGAAAGTGAGAGGTGAATAAACATAATATGAGCAAACCAACATTATTTTTCAGCCATTCTTCAAAAGATAAAGATGTAATTCTTTCAATAAAAAACAAATTAGATTCAGCAACGGGCGGCGTTATGGATATTTTTATGTCAAGTGACGGTCAGAGTATCCCTTTTGGCACAAACTGGATTCATAAAATAGAAGAAGGTTTACAAGCGGCAAAAATTATGTTTGTTTTTGTGACCGAAAATTCTATATCTTCGGGATGGATATATTTTGAAGCGGGTTATGCATACTCGAAAGGAATACAAGTTATTCCCGTTGGAATAGGTGTAGATATTGGTTCGTTGAAGGCTCCGCTCAACTTGTTACAAGGATTCAATATATCTTCGGAAGATAGCCTTAATAATTTTATTACTATTATCAATAGAACTTTTGACTACCATTTTTCAAATATTTTTGAACATAATGATTATTTGGAGGTAATAAAGAATCTTTCTTCAGAAGCATTTAATACAATCATTTTTGAAAATATTGTTGAGAAGGCTGAATGCATAATCTATGGCGAGCAAACAGTAGATGATAAGAAAATAAAGTATGATATTGATAAGTTTTTTAATGATATCATTAAATACTTAGATGATAATCAGATTTCATTTTCAAAGGCCGATAAGTATTATAACGAAAGAACGGTTTGCGTAGTTGCTAGTGGTGTTAAAATAGTGTATCGTAAGGAAATTCAGTCAACAAGTGCAAATCGCAACACATACGATGAGTGTGCAAGGATTACGTTCTATGTGTCACCACACAATTTTCTCAAAGCATTTACATTATTAAAAAATTTACTGCAATTATTTGAGGAAAAAGAAACTAGCTATATAAGATTGCATTTGAAAGAAGAATATAATTATACTATAACTGCTGAAGATGGTTCATCTATTATCACTAATTGTGCAGAATTTGATGTAGACAAATCTTATATAGGTGGGTATGTATGCGATTCTCTAGGACTCAAATTTTATATTTTCGATATGAATGAACACGAACGCAATCAAAAGCCTGATTATGTGGCGTCTGTTGTTTTTGACAGAATTGATGTGAAAACGGAAAACATAATTGCGTTAGTAGATAAGTTATATAACATTGGTTTTATCTTTGAAAAGTGATAGCAATCTATGATAGCAAAATGATAGCAAAAGCAGAAATACCTCGTAGAATTGAGATAATCTGTACCAAATTAAAGCATATCAAGTTAAAATTCCTAAGCAAAAACAGTTAAAGTCTGTTTTATACTTAGGAGTTGGAATAAATTGAAAAAGTCTGAAGCCACGGCAGCTATGCGGTTTCAAGATTTTCAAAGAGCACATTGTGGTACGCATACCCGTGGAGAGATTCCGGAATTTATCTTTTCTATGTGATTTTGGCGGTAGCGGTTCCGATTGTAATCAAGTATATTTCAAATAAAGTGATTTTGCGTGCAAACAGTCGCAAAAATATGTCCGCCGAGGAAAAACGAACGTAAAATCACACGGCTTCGATTTTTCGCTTGATATGAACACACTTGCTCAAGGGCTTCGTAAAACGGAGTCCTTATTGTTTATTTTGCGATACCGCATTTTGCGGACTCCGATAAATTTTTAAATAATGCGGACAGTTTCCTCTTCAATTTCGTCTTAATAAGTGAAACGCGCTTCAATAACTTTTAAGAGGAAATTTGAATTATGGATAAAATTGTTTTAATTCAGTTCGCCGACGGAGTTGTGCGGATAATAGCGTTACTTTGCATGTCGTTTGGGTGTGTAATCGCAAGTAAAAATAAATTGAAATAATACGGACAGTTTTTATTTTGAATTCGTCTTAATAAACGAAGTGTGTTTCAAAGCTTTTAAAGGGGAATGTTTATGCTTAGAAAAACCATAAAAAACATAGCGCTTCTTGATTTGCAAAATTTTACTGCCGAGGCGTTAAGGGATATTAAGAAAATCGAGAGCTGTGCGATGCTTCTTATTCCGAAAAATGCGAGTGATGAATGGAAAAATGCCTATGCCAAGATAACAATTCGAAATGTTGCAAGCATTATAGAGGTCAGCTACAGCAAATACAGCGTTTTAAACGGAATGGTTACATTAAACGATAAAAATGTTTCCGATGATTGCCTCTATATTGTCAACGGCATTGTTATCCTTGAAACCGTTGAAAAAATTCCGGATTTATGCGTGAACGGGCTTCTGCTTAAAAGAAAAAAATCACGCTATGAGATGACGCGAATGAACGGCAGAAGTGTTGAGGTTGAGGATAACGTCGTAATAAAGCCTTACCCTAACACCATCGAAATCGACGGCAATACGGTGAGGAGCTTCGATTACAATACATTGGTGGCCGCAGGCAACAATGTCGATATTGTTGATGACGTGACCGAGCAAATGCTCTCCGATAAAAAGATAACATTTGCGGCAGGCAACGAGGTGAAATGCGGCAAAAATATTTTGGGCTATGTTAAAGTCAATTCAACCGTAGGCAACAAAATCACGGAAAAAAATGAATAACATTGAACTGTTTAACCAAATTTATGAAAAGTATTATAAAAGCATAGTTTCGTATTTTTCAAGGCGATTTGACAGCGACGAGGCAGAGGATTTGGCTCAAATCACCTTTATGAAGCTGTGGGGTTATCTGCCGACGCTCGGTTATATCAAAAAAGAAAAGTCCTTGATTTTTAAAATTGCTAAAAACGTGCTTGCCGACAGACTTCGTAAAAACAATTTTGCCGACTCGCTTGATGAGCTTGAAAGCATTAAATGTCTTGAGGTGTTTGATGATATCACATCTGTTGAAATTCAGCAGATACTTTTGAAAATGAGCGAGATCGACCGAGAAATAGTGACTCTTAAAAGCTACGGCTGGTCGAGCAGAGAGATCGGCAAGATAAAAAATATGCCGTCGTCAACGGTCAGAAACAGGCTGGCTGCGCTTAAAAAGCAAATTGAAAAGGAGCTCGGCGAGCCTTGCGGACGTCGAAAGCACCAAAATACATATAAGACTTAAGAGCTGTCGGGCTATATGTCCGACGGCTCTTTTGTACAGAGATGTCTATTGATATTTGCTGTTATTTTTGATATTATATTTTTAAAACATAAATGTGTAAATCGGTACGTCGAAAACAAACGGGTATTAACAAAATTGAAAAACAGTGTGAAAAAGGGGAGGTACCTATGCAGCAAAAAACAGTCAGCAAATACACAAAAGAACAGACATGCGAATTTGCAGAGGAAGTGCTTTTCAGACATTACGGTAGCCGAGCAACGCAGATTAAATACATAGGCGGCGGCTCCTTCGGATATGTTTACAAGGCCGAATTGCCCGTGATGCCGTACACTCTTACGGTAAAGGCCTGCCGCGTCGCCGGTATGCAACATAATGAGAGCGCCGCGCTGAAAAAGCTTGCCGAAAGCTCGCTGGTTCATATTCCCGAGGTCTATTTTACCTTTGACGCAACCGACGAAATCCCCATGGATTTCATAATTGAGGAATTTGTGAACGGAACAGACTGCTTCACTGACTTTTCAAAATTGTTTTTAAGCAAAAAAAGAAAAGCGAAATTTGCAGATGCAATAGCGGATTGTCTTGCAAATTGGCACAGCGTTACCTGCAACAAATTCGGCAGCCTCGATTTTCCCGAGTACGATAATTGGCTTGATTTTTACCGACCGTTTGCGCAGGATATTTTACAGACCGCCGCAGAGCTTAACAGAAAAAAACGGCTGAAGGACAGCACGCTTAATGTTATGCAAACAGCGTGGAAAAATTTTGATTACATTTTCAGCGAGCCCGTAAAAGAGGCGTCTCTTATACACGGCGATTTGAATGTTATGAATGTAATGTCCGATAAAAGACTTAATATCACCGCGATAATCGACCCCCTTGAGTGCAAGTGGGCTGACAAAGAATTTGATTTGTTCCAGCTGAGAAACCTGACCGGGGAGTGCTTCGGGCTTTACGAAGCATATAAAAGGAAATATCCCGTTTCGGAAAAGTGTGATTTGAAGTGCGCGTTTTATGCGGTTTATCACGAGGTGTATTGCCTTATTTCAACCGGAACAAACACCGAAATCATACTTGCAGCGGCAGTCAAGAGACTGAAGAGGGAGCTTAAAAAAGCCGGTATTACATCTTGAAAATCCGAATCAAACGGTGACGCGAGCACATCTGAATGTGCCGAAAACTAGCATATAGTTAAAAACCATCTAAACATCTTGCGCTATAATTTACAATCGGAGGATGACATTGAATATCAAAGCCACGGATTTCTGCGACGTCTCAAATTCTGCCGAGGGCGTTATAAAAGCGATAAATGAATTACAGAGCGGAGACACTCTTATTTTTCCGAAGAATGAGTATCATTTTTACAAGGACCGCTGTATTCACAAGGTTTGCCATATGACAAATACAGACTCCTTTAAGGCACCCGACAAGTATTTTGCGGTGCTTATCGAGAATAAGGAGAATATTACCGTGGACGGCTGCGGTTCAACCCTTGTGATTCACGGCGATATGTGTGCGTTTTCTCTGCGCGGCTGTAAAAATGTAAGGCTTGTAAATTTCACCGTGAGATATGCCTCTCCGACAAATTTTGAAATGGAGGTCGTAGAGCGTTCGCTCAATAAAATTACATATAAAATCCCGACGGGAAGCGACTTTGAGGTCAAAAATAACAAGCTTACGTTCTTTGAAAAAAGTCCGTTCAGCGGAGAGAATTACTACACCTATACAGCCAACGGCGAGTGCTACTGCAACGTAATTCACAGAGGCGACGAGGTTTTCAGAACGTCGCGCTCACCTACGAAAAACGCCTTGAAAATCAAAAAAACGGGGGATCATACCGTCGAATGCAGATATTTTATGTCGCCTAAATTCAAGGTCGGAGACGTTGTTGCGATGTCTCGTAATAAGCTGCGCGACAACTGCGGATTGTTTTTTGAGAGCTGCTCCGATATCTTCTGCGAGAGGATAACCGTCAACTATATGCACGGTTTCGGGTGGCTGTCCCAAATGTGTGAAAACCTGAGCTTTGATAAGCTGACATTTAAGCCGGCGAGCGGTTACAGAGTTTCTTCGTTTGCCGATTTGATTCACGTATGCGGCTGCAAGGGCTATGTGAAAATAACCGACTCGCACTTTGAACACCCGCACGATGACGCAATCAATGTGCACGGCGCATTTTTAAGGTTCAGAAAGGCTTGCGACGAGCGAACCGCCGAGCTTGAATTTGTACATCATCAGCAGGGAGGTTACAAGGCGTTTTACCCCGGCGATAAAGTGAAAATATACAGCAGAACCGATTTGTCGGAGCTTGACGGCGTTTATACCGTAGACAGCACGGACGACAACATTGATAAAAAGACGGTCATTGTGAAATTCAAGGAAAAGCTGCCGCCGATGAAGCCGGAAATGTATGTCTTTGAGAACATCACGTATAACCCGAATCTCACCGTGAGCGGATGTACCTTTAATGCGATCCCGACGCGAGGCATTCTCTGTACTACCGATAAGGAGTCGGAGATTTTCGGTAACACGTTCAAAAGCGTCGGTATGCCCGATATTTACATCTCATGCGATTGCAGGGATTGGTACGAGAGCGGACCGTGCAGAAATATGAAAATTCACGACAACACGTTTTCTAAAAAAGACCCGATTAAGTTTGAGCCTATTTGTCTTTTGAAGCCCGTCAAGGATGTTCACAGAAATGTTCTGATATATGACAACATTATAGCCGAATGAGCATCGGCTCCGTTTGCATATACGGCAAAGGCACGTTAGTTATTTTTTAAACTAACGTGCCTTTTTACATTAAGATATAATTTTACGCGGCCGTATTATTCGGCGGATACGGCGCCTTTAAACCTGCGCGACGGGTGATAGGCGAGCAGAGCTATAAATATCAGTACCGCCGTAAGCGACAGGCTTATCGGGTACGCATACATAATGGTTTTGAAGGTAGGCGACGACGGGAAAACGACGTATATCCAAAATACTCTTGTGCCGCAAACGCCTATTGTTGTGAGGAGAGCCGGTACCAAGGATATGCCGAAGCCGCGAAGATACCCCGACATAATTTCGTAAAGCATTGAAAACGTGTATGCCGAGAAAATCAGTAAAAGTCTGGTGTAGCCGAGCTCTATTACCTGTGGGTCGCTTGTGAATATCGAGAGCAGGAATCGTCCCGAGAAAAGAACAAGCCCTATTGTGACGGCTGTTGCGATTGTGTCCTCCGCAATCGACAGAAGCAGGGTTTTCTTGCAGCGGTCGAGCTTGCCGGCGCCGTAGTTTTGACCTACAAAGGTCGTGCACGCCTGACTGAATGAGTTAAAGACATCGTAAGCTATTACCTCTATATTAAATGCCGCGCTCGACGCCGCTATAACTATTGTTCCGAGGCTGTTGATAGCCGCCTGAATTATTATGTTTGAAATGGCAAAAACAGCACTCTGTAAGCCTGCCGGCAGACCGATTTCCAAAATCTGACCGAGTACTCTTTTGTCTATGCGCAGCTCCCTGAGCGACAGCTTTATGTACTTGTCGGACTTCATTAAAACAATAAACAGCACAATCGAGCTGATTGCGTTGGATATAACGGTGGCAATGGCAACTCCGTTTACGGTCATTTTAAGAACTATTACAAAGAATAAATTCAAAAGCACGTTGAGGCATCCGGAGAGCGCAAGCACTATAAGCGGCGTTTTTGTATCGCCCACGCTTCTGAAAACGGCCGACAGGAAGTTGTACAACAGTATTACGGGCAAGCCGAGCAGATATATGCGAAGATACAGAACGGCATACGGCAGTACATCCTCCGGAATGCTCATAACCGATAAAATTTGCACGGCAAAAATTTCACCGGGTATCATTACAAGAAAACCGCCGATTATTGCGGTGAGCACCGAGGTGTGAACCGCACGCTGTACGGTTTCTCTGTCGTCCCTGCCTATTGCGTTCGCTATTATTACATTTGTACCGAGGGCTATACCTATAAACAGGTTGAGTATCAGCCCGATTACCGGGCTGTTCGCTCCGACGGCGGCAACCGAGGCCGTTTTGGCTGCGCCCGTGAAGTTTCCGACTACGGCTATATCCGAGGCGTTGAAAAGCTGCTCAAGTATTGCTGTTGCGGCCACGGGCAGCGCAAATCGCGGAAGCTTGTTCCATATAGGGCCGTTTATCATATCCATTTTGTTACTGTTTTTTAACTTCGTCTTTTTCGGCATAATTATCCTTTTTGCATTTACGTATTTTTTATTTCGGTATTGTTTTTTTAGCTGTGTCGCCTTGTAGGACGTAACACAATTATAGCACCAAAAAAATTAACATCAATATACAGATATGATAAATTTTAGCACCGCATCGTGCAAAGTAGTGTAAAAATAGCAAAGCACCGCTAAATTATGCGTTGAGGTAACCGAACTTACTCTTGGTCGGTTAAACCTATAAAATAATCGGCGGAAACATTATAAAATTGACAGAGCTTGATTAAATCCTCGATTTTCAATTCCGCTCTTCCGGTTTCGATATGGTTGTAGCCCTGTTGGGATTTGTTGATGATTTCACCTACTTGCTTTTGTGTTAAATCTCTGTCTTCCCTGATGTTTCTCATCCTTGTTCTGTAATCCATTTCCACAAAACCTCCATTGTAATTTGTGAAAATGTTAGCATACTCAAAAGCTGAGTATTGACATATACTCAATAATTGAGTATTATCATAAATGAAGTATTTTATTATTGAGAAGGAGTTGTAAATAAATGGAAAAACAGAAAACGTCATCAAAACGTAAAGCGGCAACCAAAGTGATTGTGGCAGTATTGCTGGTATGTGCAATGACCGGCATATCGTTCGCAGTCGCAAATTTTGTGCACAACAGAAAAAGCGTGCAGGCATCAAGCGTTAAAAACGGCTTGTCCGCATACGAGCTTGCGGTGCAGCAGGGATATGCGGGAAGTCTTGATGATTGGCTTGTTTCTCTCCAGGGTAAATCGGCATATCAGATTGCCGTCGATAACGGATATTCGGGCAGTGAAAAGGATTGGAGCAAAACCCTTACTGCAATGTCGAAAAAAGACAAATCCGATATCAGCTCCGCAGCATTTTCGGAAAAAGGCGATCTTGTAATTACGCTTTCCGACGGAACAAAAATCAATGTCGGTAAGGCGGTCGGCGCAAGCGGCAAAGACGGAAAAGACGGTAAGGACGGCATAGGAATAAAATCGGCAAAAATCAATGATAAGGGCGAGCTTGTCATTTCCTATTCCGACGGCAACAGCGTAAATCTTGACAAGGTTGTAGGTGAAACAGTCAACAACGGAGTCGGTATTGCTTCTTCGATTATAAATGAAAAAGGCGAACTGGTGTTGACTTATACAAACGGCGAAACTGCCAACCTCGGCGGAGTAGTCGGCAAAGACGGTCGTGACGGCAAAAACGGTGCTGACGGAAAAGATGGCAGAGACGGTACGAGCGGAACGGACGGTATAAGCATTTCCGCAGCGGTTATAAATGAGTCGGGTGAGCTTATTATTTCATATTCGGACGGGACGACGGCAAACCTCGGTAAAGTAGTAGGCTCTGACGGTATAAACGGTGTGAACGGCACAAACGGTAAAGACGGCATAAGCGTTTCTTCCGCCGAAATCAATTCGTTGGGTGAGCTTGTGCTTTCGTTCTCTAACGGTCAGCGCGCCAATGTCGGAGCGGTTGTCGGCGCAAAAGGCGCAAAAGGCGATAAAGGCGAGCAAGGCTTGCAGGGAGCAAAAGGCGAAAAGGGCGAAAAAGGCGAAAACGGTCTTAACGGTTCGGACGGTATAGGAGTTAAAAAGTCCGAAATCAACAGCGCAGGTGAACTTGTAATCACATATACAAACGACCTTACCGAAAACCTCGGCCCCGTTGTCGGTGCAAAAGGTGACAAGGGAGACAAAGGCGACCAAGGCGTACAGGGTGAAAAAGGCGAAAAAGGCGAAAGAGGCGTTCAAGGCGAAAAGGGTGACGCAGGTCTCAACGGAACCGACGGAAAAGACGGCACCGGTATAAATAATATTGAAATTTCAAACGACGGAAATCTTTTGATTACCCTTACGAACGGAACTTCGCTTAATCTCGGAAACATAAAGGGCGCAAAGGGCAACCAAGGCATTCAAGGCGAAAAAGGCGAAAAGGGCGACGCAGGTATCAATGGTGCAGACGGTAAAGACGGCACGAACGGCACCGACGGCGTAGGCGTTGCAAGCAGTGAAATAAATTCTCTCGGCGAGCTTGTTATAACATACAGCAACGGAACCACGGTAAATCTCGGCAAGGTAGTCGGCAACGACGGCGCACAGGGAGCTCAAGGCGAAAAAGGCGAAAAAGGCGACAAGGGCGACCAAGGCATACAGGGTGAAAAAGGTGACAAGGGCGACAAGGGCGATAAGGGCGACGCAGGTGTCAATGGTGCAGACGGTAAAGACGGCACGAACGGCACCGACGGCGTAGGCGTTGCAAGCAGCGAAATAAATGCTCTCGGCGAGCTTGTTATAACATACAGCGACGGTAACACGGTGAATCTCGGCAGAGTGGTAGGTAATGACGGCGCACAGGGAGTTCAAGGCGAAAAAGGTGACAAGGGCGACCAAGGCATTCAAGGCGAAAAGGGTGACAAGGGCGACCAAGGCGTCCAAGGTGAAAAAGGCGACGCAGGTATCAACGGTACTGACGGTATCAACGGTACAAACGGAGCTGACGGTGTAGGCATTACAGATGTTACAATAAATGCCGATAACGAGCTTGTACTGACATTCTCAAACGGCAACGTTATAAATCTCGGCAATATCAAAGGCTCAAAGGGCGACAAGGGAGATAAAGGCGACAGCGGACTTAACGGAAAAGACGGCGTCGGTATACAAAATGTCGATGTGTCGGCTGACGGCGCATTGACCGTAACGCTTACAAACGGCACGGTTCTTAACCTCGGCAACATCAAGGGTGCCGACGGATTAGGCATAACCAAGGCGGAAATCAATACCTCCGGCGAGCTTGTTTTGACCTATTCAAACGGCGACGTCAAAAATCTCGGTAAGGTTAGCGGTGAGAACGGTAAGGACGGTGCAAACGGCGCCGACGGAATCGGAATTAAGTCGCTCACACTCTCCCCGGACGGCGAACTTGTGGTTACAATGTCCGATAATTCCATATCCAACCTCGGCAATATCAAGGGCGAAAAAGGCGACAGAGGCGAGCAGGGTCAGCAGGGACTTCAGGGCACCAAAGGCGCCGACGGACGCGGAATCGCAAAAACCGAGCTTGTAAACGGCGAATTGGTAATAACCTATACCGACGGGACAAGCGATAATCTGGGCAGCGTAAGCGGAACGGTGCTATCCGACAGTATACATATGTTGAAATTTGACACCTTAGAAGACGGAACTCTTCAAGTATCCTTAAAAGATGGTTATAGTAGTGCACCCTGGCGTATTGTAATACCCTCAACATTTGAAGGAAAAACGGTAACAACAATAGCCAAACATGGATTTCATGGTGCAAGCAATTTAGTTGAAATATATTTACCTGAAACAATAAGTACTATTGGGGAAGGTGCATTTTATTATTGTAGTAAATTGATGAAAATAAACATTCCCAATACTGTAACAGAAATTGGTCCGCAGGCTTTTTATAAATGCTCAAAATTAAATAGCATAACCATTCCCAATACTGTAACAAAAATTGGTTCGCAGGCTTTTGTGGAAACGGGTTTAACGGAAGCCGTGTTCGAAAATCCGTCAAATTGGCAGTATTACTATTTGGATGATAATTGGAGTGGAGCAACAAACACAAAGTATTCAGTAACAGATTTAACCAACGACCAAATGTCAAATAAAACAACTGCGGCCGAGTTGTTAACAAGTGAAAAATTTTATGAAGTTGGTAGTTGGAAACCAGATAAATACAGTACACCTGTTAGGGTCTATCGTTATCGCACCTATGAGCGTGTCGGTTGAGACGGTTTGTTTTATAATTTGAACAAGGAGACATTATGTAGAATTAAAAGCAAAGATATTTCAGAAAATGATAGATAAACAAAAAGGTGTAAACAGCTATTTTTGTTAAAATAATTTTATAAGGGGATATTACTATGTGCTCAACAAACGAAGAAAAAACACTCAACGATGCATATTTGATTGTTAAAGGCAAGGGGAAAGAAATGAAAAAGATTTCATACCGCACCAATCTTATAGATGCATTTAAGGACGATAATGCCGTATATTCTGAAATACAGCACATTGACACAGATGCAAAAGGATTAAGGGAAATAGCCGACATTGCAGAAAAATACGGCTATAGCATTTATCATCTTACACAGTTGTAATTTGTAAATTTATTTTATACATAACAACCCCGCTGCGCAGAATCTACGGAGCGGGGTCGTTTTTTATCTGTATGGTGTGAGATTGTTTTTGCCGCTGTTCCGGTTCGGGTTATATCCTGTAACAATATTTGATTTACGGGGATACGCCCGGGCGTATTCTCGATGAGAATTTGTGCAGGAAAATATGCGAATACTATAAGCTGAAATGCGAGTAACCGCATTGAAAATTTAACTGCGGCAAGGTATCGGAAATTCAAAACAAACTGTGAATGATACCGTATTAAAAAGACTGCAATCCTCCGAAACAGCAGGGTTGCGGTCTTTTTTGCCGTAAAATTCGGCTTTTGCACATTAAACCGTTAAATTTATTGGCGATTTTATGTATTAAATCGTTGAAATATTTTAATTTGTGTGATAAAATAACTTTTATCGGAATCGCACACGGCGATACGGGAATGAGAGCTGCCGAAGCATCTCGGCGGCTCGTTTTATTTTTGCTTTTAAGAGGAGTGCTGAAATGACGTCATCAACTGTATGCATTTTGGCGACGATATTTGTTTATCTCGTCGGAATGCTCGTAATCGGATTTCACTATGCCAAAAAGAACGAGTCCTCAACCGACTTTTATCTCGGCGGCAGAAAACTCGGCCCTCTCGTCACGGCAATGAGCGCCGAGGCGAGCGATATGTCAAGCTATTTGCTTATGGGCTTGCCGGGCCTTGCGTATCTGTCGGGTGTTGCCGACGTCGGCTGGACCGCCATAGGACTTGCCGTAGGTACATATCTCAATTGGCTTTTAACTGCCGGCAGACTTCGCAGATATACCCATAAAACCGACTCTTTCACCCTGCCGCAGTTCTTTTCGCACCGTTTCCGCGATAAGAAAAACATATTATCGTGTATGGCGGCTTTGATTATAATAATATTTTTCATTCCCTATACGGCGTCGGGCTTTGCCGCCTGCGGAAAGCTGTTTTCGTCGCTGTTCGGTATGAATTATATGACCGCAATGCTGCTTTCGGCAATAGTAATAGTTGGCTACACGGCTGCGGGCGGATTTTTTGCTGCCTCTACCACCGACTTTGTTCAGAGCATTATTATGACCGTGGCTATTGTGTTTGTACTGATATATGCCACCGTGTCGGCAGGCGGCGTCTCGGCTGTTGCGGAAAACGCAAAACAGCTTCCCGGTTATCTTTCGTTCGTTTCGTCATATTCCGAAACTACGGGCGAGAGCGAGCCGTACAACCTTTTGCACATAATCACAACTCTTTCGTGGGGACTCGGTTATTTCGGTATGCCGCATATTCTTCTTCGCTTTATGGCGATTGAGGACGATAAAAAGCTTAAACTCTCAAGAAGAGTTGCGTCTGTTTGGGTCGTTATAGCAATGGCTATGGCTGTGCTTATAGGTTTAGTCGGCAGAGGCCTTTCGAGTACGGGACTTATCGACAGCCTCCACGGAAATGACACGGAAACGGTTATAGTTCGCGTAGCCGGACTTCTTTCAACCCACGGTGTTTTCCCGGCACTTATGGCAGGTCTTATTTTGGCGGGAATTCTTGCAAGCACAATGTCCACGGCGGACTCACAGCTTTTGGCTGCCGCATCGAGCGTATCCGAGAACATATTGCGCGAGACCTTGGGTCTTAAAATTTCGGAGAAGAAGAGTATGCTTGCCGCAAGAATTACGGTAGTTATAATAGCGATACTCGGCGTTGTTATAGCCAGAAATCCCGACAGTTCGGTATTCGGCATAGTTTCGTTCGCTTGGGCAGGCTTCGGCGCGGCGTTCGGACCGCTCGTTATATGCGCGCTTTTCTGGAAGCGCACAAATCTCCCGGGCGCAATCTCGGGCATGGCTGTCGGCGGAATAATGGTATTTGTTTGGAAATATCTTATAAAGCCGCTCGGCGGAGTTTTCGGAATATATGAGCTTTTGCCGGCGTTCCTTATGGGACTTATCACAATAATTGTTGTGAGCCTTTGCACCAAAGCTCCGAGCAAGGAAATAACCGATGAATTTGACGAGGTCAAAGCTATGGGTAAGGCGAAATAAGCGGTAGCTTTGTCAGGTTTTAATTTTAAATTTTTGGGGTGCCGGATTTTTGTTCGGCGCCCTGTTTTTATGATGCTGTTAATAATTTGTTTGCAATTTCAACAAGAAATAACATTCAAAATATACCGTTGTTTATTCTGTTCTACAAAAATAAATTTTGTCCTGTAAGATTATTGACAAATTATTTTAAAAAGACTATTGTATTAGCAATGTATCAGTCAAATGCAATGAGCAGGACATGACTATTCGTATCACCGCTTTCAGAAAGCCGTCGGCAGTGCGAGACGGCAGCAAGGCACGTTTGGCTCTCACCTGTTAGCAGCTTCGCTGAAAGATTTTCTAGTAGTCGAAGCCGGAAACCCACCGTTAAAGGGGCGCGCCATCCATTATGGGCGGCGGTCGAGAGGCCGACAGTAAAATATCGGCAAGCAAAGTGGTATCGCGGAAGTAAATTTGCAACGGCGCAAATATACGTTTTGTAAGTTTAGCCTTCGTCTTTGCACGGGCTACCCGAAAGTGGGTATGCTGTGTGAGGACGAGGGCTTTTTGTTTTGCAAAAATGCATTCGGCTGAGAATCTTTTTTAAGAGAAGGGTTAGAAAAATGAACACACTTGTAATTGTGCTTATCGCGGCGGTTGTCCTTGTGGCAGCGTATCTGCTTTACGGACGCTGGCTTGCGAAAAAATGGGGAATAGATCCCAAGGCGCAGACTCCTGCCGTAAAATACAATGACGGCAAGGACTATGTACCGACAAACGGCTGGACCGTTTTCAGCCATCAGTTTTCTTCGATAGCCGGTGCAGGCCCCGTAACCGGCGCTATACAGGCGGCGGCTTTCGGCTGGCTTCCGGTACTCCTTTGGGTGTTGCTCGGCGGCGTATTTTTCGGAGCGGTCACGGACTTCGGCGCTCTTTACGCCTCGGTTAAAAATGACGGTAAATCCATGGGCGTGCTTATTGAAAAATACATAGGCAAAACAGGGCGTAAGCTTTTCCTTTTGTTCTGCTGGCTGTTTACTTTGCTTGTAATAGCGGCATTTGCCGATATGGTTGCAGGAACATTTAATGCATATACCGTAAAGGACGGCGTTTCGGTACTTTCCGATGCCGCAAATACAAACGGCTGTGCAGGCACCATTTCAATAATGTTTATGGTATTTGCCGTAATATTCGGACTTATCCAAAAGAAATTCAATCTCTCCGGCTGGAAGGAAGCCGTTGTCGGTCTTCTTTGTGTGGTGGCTTCCTTTGCTATCGGTATGCATTTTCCGCTCATTCTCTCAAAGGATGCATGGAGCTATATTACATTTGTTTATATCTTCTTTGCGGCGGTGCTTCCCATGTGGCTCTTAAAGCAGCCGCGTGATTATATGACCACGTTTATGTTTATCGGTATGATAGCCGGTGCGGTTATAGGATTGCTTGTAGCTCACCCAACAATGAATCTTCCCGTATTTACGGGCTTTACAAACGAAAAGCTCGGCACACTGTTCCCGATACTCTTCGTAACGGTTGCGTGCGGTGCTGTTTCGGGCTTCCACAGCCTTGTATCCTCCGGAACCTCATCAAAGACCATTGAAAACGAAAAAGATATGACAAAGGTCGGCTACGGCGCAATGGTACTCGAGAGCCTGCTCGCAGTACTTGCTCTTTGCGTAGCAGGCGCGGCGGCTTCTCAGGACGGCACACCTGCATCGGGCACGCCTTTCCAGATATTCAGCCGCGGCGTTGCCGGCTTCTTTGAAATGTTTGGCATTCCCGTACACTTCGCTACGGTATTTATGACAATGTGCGTTTCGGCACTTGCGCTTACAAGCCTTGACGCCGTTGCGCGTATAGGCAGAATGAGCTTCCAGGAGCTGTTTGCGGTTGACGATATGAAAAACGCGAAGCCTTGGCGCAAGGTTCTCTGCAATCCGTATTTCTCAACAATTATTACGCTTCTTTTCGGCTTTGTACTCACAAAAATCGGATATGCAAACATCTGGCCGCTGTTCGGTTCGGCAAACCAGCTTTTGAGCGCTCTCGTACTTATAACCCTCTGCGTATTTATGAAGGTTACGGGCAGAAGCAACAAGATGCTCTTCCCGCCGATGATAATAATGCTTTGCGTTACGTTTACGGCACTCGTTCAGCGCCTTATAGCTATGGTAAAGGCTATAAGCACAGCCGCAGCGGTTACGATTCCCGCAGGCGAGACCACTTGGGGCAAGGTGTTCTTAAACAACGGACTTCAGCTTGTCATAGCTGTTTTGCTTATAGTGCTCGGTCTTACAATAGTTATCAACTCTATGAAGAGCTATGTTAAGAGCAAAAAGAGCAGCGAGAAAAAAGAAGAAAAAGTAAACGGCTAATCAATACCGTTAAAACGGACAGGGGACTGTAAAACTAAGTTTTACAGCCCCTTGTTTTTTGCTTTTTATTATTTGATTTTAACGAGAGCTTTTATGCTCCTATAACACCCGAAGAGGGACAGCTGAAAATACCGACCGTTTTGCCGTTAAGCTTATATGAAGAGGTTGCGAGATTTTCCTTTGACCACAGCTTTTCGTACAGCTCATAGAGCTCCTGCGGCGAAAGATTTTCGAGCGACGGTATTTTTTGTCCGTTTTCGGCGAGTATTTTGTTCTTTGCTTCTTCCGAAGAAGCCATGGCGGCTATATCATTTATCGCAAGAGATTTGTTGTAAAGTCCCCAATCGGAGTCTTTGTAAGAGGTAGTTTTGTAATTCCACAGCGTGTAGCTTATAAGAGCGCTGTCCATAAGCGAAACGGCGTCACCGCAGAATACTGTCGGGTTAAATTCACCCATATAGACCGCAACCTTGTATTGGCGTCTTGCCTTTTTCATAGAACGGATAAGCTGTTTTGTCGTCTTTTTCTCCTTATCGTAGGAGTGAAGCTGATACATCATATTCGACCAGCCCATCTCGGAGGGGGCGGGGAGCTTATCCATTCGCCAAAGCGCCTCTACGGTTATTATGTGGTCACGGTCTGCGGAGCGTATGGCTTTTATCATTCTGTCGTATACCGCTTTTCTGAGCGTCACGTCCTGCCACGGGTCAGCGGCGTTTTCGGGCAGAACACCGTGTTCGGTGTCCGCGTTGTTGAGCGGCTCGTTCATAACGTCGTATGCTGCAACGCAGGTGCGGTCTTTATACCGTGTCGCTATTTTTATCCAGAGATTTTCCATTATGACCTGATAATTCTTATCACTATACAAGAGATTTCTCCCGGTCTTACCCGACGAATGGTCGCCGTTTTGACCGCCGGGGCAGCCGTGCATGTCAAATATCAGATACAGGTTGTATTTTTCCGCCATTTCACAGGCAAAATCAAGCTTTACAAATCCCGGATTTTCGTCATCGTTCTCGGTTATGTATGTGCCGTTTTCGTCCGACATAAAGTTTCTGTACCAGAAGGGTATTCTGATGCAGTTAAATCCGAGAGCTTTAACATTTTCAAAATCCTCTTCGGTGATGTAATTGTCACGGTAGCTTTTAAAAAGCTCTGCGGTTTTTTCTTCCCCGAAAAGAAGCGTGAATTTATTTAAGGTGTCAAGTTCCGCCCAGCCGTCGTCCGTTCCGCCCTTTACGGTAAGACTCCTGTCGAGGCTCATAACGGGGCACATCCAGGTCTCCTGCAAGAGCCAACCTCCGAAGTTGACGCCGCGAAGCTGTATGCCGTTGTCGCCGCCGTCTGTGAGGTAGCCGTCCTCGCTGACTCGCAAGAGCTTGGAGTTGTCGATTTCACGCCGTATTTTCGGCTTCTGACCGCAGGACGAAAGACAAAACAGCAAAGCCGCAGACAGTATAACGCAAACTAACCTTTTCATAACACCGCTCCTATTGTTAATTGTTTTTATCATTCGATTGACGAGTAATCTATTTTTCTGCTTTTGAAATAGTATTCCCTGTCGTGCTCGCCGACATCACGCATTACGCGGCACGGATTTCCGACGGCGACCACAGATGACGGAATGTCCTTTGTAACAACGCTGCCCGCGCCTATGACGGTGTTATCGCCTATCGTAACGCCGGGCAGAATAAGCGAGCCTGCGCCTATCCAGCAGTTCTTGCCTATATGAATCGGCATATTGTATTGGTATTCCTTTGCTCTGAGCGTGGGATCTATCGGGTGACCGGCGGTTGCCACGGTAACGTGAGGGCCGAACATTGTGTTGTCGCCGACGTATATGTGAGTATCGTCAACAAGCGTCAAGCCGAAATTGGCATAGATATGATTGCCGAAGTGTACATGCTCTCCGCCGAAGTTTGAGTGAAAAGGAGGTTCTATGTAGCAGTCATCGCCTATTTCCGCAAACATCTCCCTGAGCATTTCCTCGCGCTTTTTAAGCTCGGTCGGCCGAGTCATATTAAAGTCGTAAAGCCTGTCGAGACGCTTTAATTGATGCCGCATTATCTCTTCATCGCCGGGTAAATACAATTCACCGGTGTGCATTTTGTCTTTCATAGAGCTCATTTAAATTCCTCTTTCTCTCTTTTATTGACATAAATTATAATTGATATTATCATAAGTATATCATTTTTGTATATAGCTTTCCACTATAAAGTTTAACGGAGGAATTACAATGGATTACAGAAAATTCGGAGATACCGTGGTTGCGAGATTTGACCGCGGAGAGGAATTTACAAGCTCGCTGCAAGAGCTCTGTGAAAAGGAAAATATTAAGCTGGCGTCCGTTTCGGCGATAGGCGCATTAAATGCGTTTACCGCAGGAGTATATATGGTGGACGAGAAAAGATATGTGAAAAACGAATTTAAAGGCTGCTTCGAGATCGTTTCGCTCACGGGAACCGTAAACACCAAGGGCGGCAAGTATTACAGCCATCTGCACATAAGCGCCGGAGACGAGAGCGGCCGTGTTTTCGGCGGACATCTTAATGAGGCACATATCAGCGCGACCGCCGAGGTTGTAATAAGGATGATAAACGGTGAGGTTGACAGGTTTTATGACGATGCTACGGGCCTTAATCTGTTTAAATTTTAAGCCGACTCAAATCAGAATATGCGTCGTGCGCTCTTTGGGGCGTTCGGCGCTTTTTTAATTTCTGTTGACAAACGGATAATATGTGTTATACTAAATTAGTTCAATTTAGAACTAATTGAGGTGATGTGATGACCCCGATAGAATTTCTGTCGGACTCGGCAAAACTGTATCAGGATACGGTCTTGCCCGTCTGCAAAAAATACGGGCTTACGTATATGGAATTCGGTGTATTGATGTTTCTTTACAACAATCCGCAATATAATACTGCGGCACAGATAGTTTCGATGCGGCACATACCTAAGTCGCACGTTTCAATCTCTGTAAAATCGCTTATGGAAAAGGGGCTGCTGCACGGCGAAAAGTGCAAGGACAAGCGTGCTGTGAGACTGTCGGTGACGGAATTTGCCGAGGAGATAGCAAGAAGCGGAAAATCGGCTCAAAAAAACTTTGTTGATACGCTTTACGGCGGGTTTTCCGAGGCTGAGCGCAGCGCATTTTCCGCGTTGCTTGATAAAATGGAAACAAATGTTGCGGAACATTTTGATTTGAAACGGAGTTGACACAATGGATAAGGACAAAGAATTTCTCGGAACGGAAAAAATAGGCAAGCTGCTGTTTCGCCTTGCCGTGCCTACCGTAATTGCGCAAATTGTAAATATGCTTTACAATATTGTTGATCGCATATATATAGGGCATATCCCCGGTGAGGGCAGCGCGGCTCTGACGGGAGTGGGCGTATGTATGCCTATAATTATGATAATTTCGGCATTTGCGGCGCTTGTAAGCGCCGGCGGCGCACCGAGAGCCTCGATAAGTCTCGGCAAGGGCGATAAGGACGGCGCAGAAAAAATACTCGGAAGCTGTTTCTTACTTCAGCTTATATTATCGGTCATGCTGACTGCCGTTTTGCTTATATGGGACAGAAAGCTTCTGCTGATGTTCGGCGCGAGCGAAAATACAATAGATTACGCTGTGGCTTATATGGATATTTATGCCGTCGGAACGATTTTTGTTCAGCTTACATTGGGCTTAAACGCGTTTATAACGGCTCAGGGCTTTGCAAAAACAGGTATGCTCACCGTTATAATAGGCGCGGCGGCAAATATAGTGCTTGACCCGCTGTTTATATTTGTTTTCAATATGGGAGTGCGCGGAGCAGCTGTTGCCACGGTAATTTCTCAGGGCGTATCGTGCGTTTGGGCGGTGTGCTTTTTGCTGTCGAAAAAGACCGGACTTAAAATTCGGCTCAAAAATATGCGCCTGTCGCTTAAAATCATAATGCCGTGTATTGCCTTGGGACTTGCGACATTTATTATGCAGGCGAGCGAGAGCGTAATTTCCGTGTGCTTCAATTCTTCTCTTTTAAAATACGGCGGCGATATAGCGGTCGGCGCCATGACAATACTGACAAGCGTAATGCAGTTTGCAATGCTTCCCTTACAGGGAATAGGGCAGGGTGCCCAGCCTATAATGAGCTACAATTACGGCGCACGAAATCCGGACCGTGTAAAAAAGACCTACCGTCTTTTGCTTATTGTCAATATGATTTACGCCGTGATTTTGTGGGCGGCGATAATGCTGTTCCCAAAGGCGTTTGCCGGAATTTTCAGTTCCGATTCGGAGCTTGTCGGGTTTGCCGCAAAGGCACTCAGAATTTACTTAGGAGGGATGTTCCTTATGGGCGCGCAGATAGCCTGCCAGATGGCGTTTGTGTCAATAGGCAATGCTCCGTGCTCTATAATAGTAGCCGTTGTGCGCAAATTCGTTTTGCTGATACCGCTTATCTATATAATGCCGCATATAATATCCGATAAGGCCATTGGTGTTTATACCGCAGAGCCGATAGCCGATGTTTTGGCCGTAACCTTCACGCTCATACTGTTTGCATTCAGATTCAGAAGCGCAATGAAAAAGCTTGAAAAGCCCGAAACAGCCGAAAAATGACATTGAAAAAAGACACGATGAAAATCGTGTCTTTTTGTTTAACGCATTTGTTTTACAATCGGATTGTGCCGACTGAAATATCCGTCTGGTTACTCCGAAACATCATTCTCCGGTCAGCAGCATTCTGTCATTGTCAAGCTCTTTTCCCGACTTTTGACGGTAGAGACCCAAAAGGTCCTGAACGGTCATATTGTTTCTTTCGTCACCCTTTAGGTCGAGAACCGTTTTGCCGCCCTCAAGCATAATTGTGCGTGTGCCGAGCTTGAGCGCGGATTTTATATTATGCGTAATCATCATGGTTGTGATGCTGTTTTCCGCCACAATCCGCTGCGTGATGTCAAGCACCTTTTCGGCTGTGAGGGGGTCGAGCGCCGCGGTATGCTCGTCAAGCAAGAGAAGCTTCGGCGTTACAAGCGTGCTCATCATAAGCGTTACAGCCTGCCTCTGACCACCCGAAAGCTGACCCATTTTTGTCTTTAGTCTGTCCTCAAGGCCCATATTGAGTTTTAGGAGCTTTTCTCTGAAGAATTCAACGTCTCTTTTTTTGAGCGCAGGTGAAAAGATAGGTCTTGTCGCTTTTGAATAGACAAGCGCGAGATTTTCTTCAATCGTAAGGTCGGGAGCCGTGCCGCGCATCGGGTCCTGAAAAAGCCTCCCTATGTCTTTGGCTCTGATGTACTCTTTTTGGTAAGTTATGTTTTTTCCGTCGAGGACTATTTTACCGCCGTCACACAAAAACTCGCCCGCAATCGCGTTAAACAGCGTGGATTTGCCTGCACCGTTAGAGCCTATTACGGTGACGAATTCGCCCTTATCAAGCGATAATGAAATCCCGTCAAGAGCCTTATGCTCGTTTGGCGTTCCCTTTAAAAATGTTTTGGAGAGATTTTTAATTTCAAGCATTTTTCATACCCTCCCTTTTCATTTTTCTGTCGGAGATCGCGTTTTTTATGGCCGGCACCGACAGCGTTACGGCAACTATAACCGCCGACAGCAGCTTTAGCGCGTTTGCCGAAAATACATTTGTCTCAAGCGCAAAGGCGACTATCATTCTGTAAATTACGGAACCGACGACTGCAGAAACAAGCCCTACTGAAAGTGAGCGTTTGCCGAATATAACTTCGCCTATTATTACCGAGGCGAGACCTATAACTATCATACCGCTGCCGGAGTTTACGTCGGCAAAGCCCTGTGTTTGAGCTATCACGGCGCCCGAAAGTGCAACGAGCGCGTTTGATATTGCAAGTGCGGTTACGGTGGTTATGTCGGTATTTATCGAGGAGGCTCTTACCATATCCTTGTTGTTTCCCGTGGCTCTTATACATAAGCCGAGAACGGTTTTAAAGAACATAATCAGCAGTGCTACGCATATCGCGCAGATTACCGCCGCCAAAATCATTTTAGGCAGATCCCCCGAGCTGTTTTCGCCGAACAGTGACGCGAAACCGTCATAAAATCTCTTCTTGCCTATCAAAGATACATTGGGAGCACCCATAATAGTTATATTGACTGTGTAAAGACCGCTCATGGTGAGTATTCCGGCAAGTATCGGGTGAATTTTTGCTTTTGTTTGTAAAAATCCCGTGACAATTCCTGCGGCAAAGCCGGCGAATACGGCAGCCGTAAGGCCCAAAAACGGATGACCCGAAGCGCACAGGACTGCGGAGACGGCAATGCCGAAGGTGAAGCTTCCGTCAACGGTGAGGTCGGGAATGTTCAATATGCGGAATGAAATATAGACGCCGAGTGCCAAAAGAGCGTATTGAAAGCCGAGCAGCACCGCGCCCGAAACAACAGAAAGCATAAGCTTTCCTCCTAACAAAAATTTAAAGGGGCTGCAAAATACTCGGAAAGCGACAATCAAAGCGGCGTGTTAAAGCTCTGCCGCCGAGATGCTTTTCGAAAATTTTCCTAACCCCTGAAAGACTCAAATTATGCGCCGATGAACTGATAGTTGTCACCGGTAGGTGTTTTAATACCGAGTGTGCTTGCGGTCTTGCTGTTTATGACATACTGATAATCCGTGAGCGCAACTGCGGGAACCTCCGATACGGGAGTACCTTTTAAGATTTTATCAGCCATATCGGCAGCTTTTTCGCCGAGCTGTGTGTTGCTTACGCTGACGCTTGCAAGCGCGCCTTTCTGAACCATTACGGGGTCGCTGCCGTATACGGGAATCTTTTTGGCTGTTGCCGCCTCTACTACCTGCTCCATGGCAGCCTGTACGGTGGAATCTATGGGAATGTAAAGAGCATCACACTTTGCGGCGAGCGAGGTTGCGGCCGACTGTACCTCTGAGGAATTTGTAACGGTTACCTCTTCGTAGGCATAGCCGCTCTGCGAGAGGTAATCCTTAGCCTTAGCGGCGGTTTTTACGGCGTTATCTTCGCCCGAGCAGTAGAGTATGCCTATTTTTTTGACATCGGGAGTAAGCTCTTTTGCAAGGCCGAATATCTGGTCAACCGGAACTATGTTTGAGGTACCGGTTGCATTTTTATCGGGCTTTTCCATGCTTGTCATAATGCCTGAGCCGACGGGATTTGTAACGGAAATAAATACGACGGGAGTTTTAAGGCCTTGATTTACGACTGACATTGTGGCAGGCGTAACTATCGGAACTATAAGGTCGTAGTCGCCGCTTTTAAGCCCCTGGCTTATGGTGTTGAGCGCGGACTGATCGCCCTGTGCATTTTTGATGTCAAATATCATCTGCGCTTCATCGTAGCCGAGTGTTCTCATCTCCTGAATAAATGACTCGCGCATCTCTGTGAAGGCGCCGTTGTCTGCGAGCTGAACTATTGCGACCTTGTACTTCTTACCGGTGTTGTTTGTGCCGGGGTCGGAGTTCGTGGTGCTGTTTGTTTTGTCTGTGCTCTGACAGGATGCAAATGTGAGCACCGTGAGCATAAGTGACAGCATAACTGCAAAAAACTTTTTCATTTTAAAATCCTCCTGAAATCTTCTGTATAATAAAAAAACTGCCCTTGTAAAGATACAAGGACAGGAAATTACCTGCGGTACCACCTTGATTAGCGTAAAACGCTCACTCTGACGGAATACTGACATATTCCTCTTTCTGTAACGTGAAAGCTCCGTCGCAACTTTTCATTGCGCCCTCAGCGGACCATTTGTCTGCACCGTAACAACCGGACTCACACCGCCTCCGGCTCGCTAAATGTTCGTTTTGCAGTTTTACTTCCGTTTCATCGGTTTAAGTCATTAAAACACACTTTAAATTTTTTGTCAAGGGTTTATTTTTGATTTTTTTATGATACAATAACATCGGTATAGTTGCTTTGCGCGGTACCGATATTTTCCCAAGGGGCGTGTTACACAATGGTAAGGCATATTATTTTTTGGACATTTTCCGACAATGTCAATGATTCAAACCGTAAAGAGGTACTGAAAATGATGTCTGACTCGGCTAAGAATCTCGTCGGAAAGATTCCGGGACTCATAAAAGCGGAAATCGGCGAAAACTTCGCCGACAGCGACTGCGATTTTGTATTTTATGCGGAATTTGAGCGTATGGAGAATATTCCGGCATTTCAGGTGCATCCGCTGCATGTTGCCCATAAGGAGCGTTCGGCGCCGTATGTAAAAACACGCTTTGTCGCAGACTATGTTTCGGAGTAATCAAAACATTATTTAATATCGTTGAGCGTCTCGTAAGCTAAGTCCGGCAGGTCTGTAAAGACTGCGTCCGCACCGTTTTTTTCGAGGCGCTTCATTATTTTCGGGTCGTTTATGGTCCAGTACTGAACGGCTATACCGTAGCTGTGGGCGTAATTTATAAGCCTTGTTGTACCGAGGTTGAAGAAGTAATCCTTATACGGAATGTGCAGATATTTAAACTTGAAATGACCCTGCTTATACGGAATGTGAAAGAAACTCTGAAAATAGAATCTGACCACCTCGTGTATTGTGGCCGAACGTGTTATGTCGGGATATTTTTCGTCAAGATACCGAATATTGCTCTTGTGAAATGAGGCTACGGCCGTGCGTGAGAGCATATTATACTTTATCAAAAGACGGTGAAGCTCATCTGCGGTGCGGTAACCGATGTCACCGTCGTTTTTAATATCAACGGTAAAGGTGTAATCCCCGTACGGAGCAAGAAAATCAAATACGTCGCTGAGCCTTATAATGCGGAGTGAGTCCGGAATTTTGTCGCCTCGCAGACCCTCGTAAGGTATAGAACCGTCGGGAAGAACAAACTTTTCGCCCATATTAAGCTTTCGCAGCTCCTCAAAGCTCAGGTCGCACGGCAACACGCCGGGCTTGCCGAAATATTCCTCCGAATCGCTTGTACGGTCAAGCGTGTCGTCATGCAGGACTATTATTTGGCCGTCCTTTGTGAGGTGCAGGTCAAATTCAAAGCCTTCAAGTTCGAATTTATCCCTGTTCTTAATCATATTCTGAAAGGCGAGCAGAGTATTTTCCGGAGCGAGCCCTGCCCCGGAGCGATGAGCCAAAACTCCCGTCTTGCCATATGGCAGTATAGCCGGATTGTCGCTCTTAATGTTCTTCTTGGGCTTGTCGGGCGTTTCCCCTCTGAATATGATGCATACCAAAATTACAACCGCTGCCGTAATAAACAGCACCGTAAAAAATGTTTTCATTTTGCCCTCCCGCTTACCGCGCATATAATGTGCATAATTAACAATATATATTGTATTATAAGTCGATTTATATAATAAGTCAATAAACAAAGACGAAAAGAAAGACGGACATAAAACACAAGCTTTATATCCGTCTTTTAAATTTATTTATGAGTCACCGTTATATCAGTCGTCCTTGCCGCAGCAGTATTTGTACTTTTTACCGCTTCCGCATGGGCACGGGTCGTTTCTGCCGGGCTTTTTGGCTTTTTTGATCGGCTGCTTCTTTTCACTGCCGTCGGTAGCTCCGCTTGTGGAGGTAATCTTGCCCTGCTGCTCGCGCTTTGTGTCCGCTTCGGTGCGGATTACAACCGTAAGAATGCCGGTGACCGTACCCTCGCGAATGGCATCGGTCATTTCCTCAAACATATCGTAGCTCTCCATACGGAATGCTACTATCGGGTTCTGCTGACCGTAGGAGCGAAGGTAAATACCGCGCTTTAATTCCTCCATTGCGTCGAGGTGATCCATCCAGTGGCGGTCTACGTTCTGAAGAAGTATTTTTCTCTCGAGCAGGCTCATAATCTCCGCTCCGTACTTCTGCTTGCGGTCGTTGTAAAGCTTTTCGGCTTTTGAGAGGAAGTATTTAAGATAATCGTCGGGGGTCTTGAGCTCGTCGAGCGAATCGGAACCTATAATCCAGCCGAGCTTTGTCTTCATACCGGCGAGGTTCCACTCGTTTTCGGGAAGTGACGACGGGCAGTAGAACTGAACCATACTGTCAAAGTAGTCGTTTATCATCTTCTGAATCGTTTCGTGAAGATCAGCTCCGTCGAGCACCTGATTGCGTTCGCTGTAAATCTTTTTACGCTGCTCGTTCATAACGTCGTCGAATTCGAGGACGTTGCGGCGAGTTGCAAAGTTGTTGGCCTCTACCTTTTTCTGAGCACTCTCAATTGATTTTGAAAGAATGCCGGCCTCTATCGGCATATCGCCGACTGCCTTGAAGTTGTTAAGAATGTTATAGAATCTGTCACCTGCAAAGAGTCTTAAAAGGTCGTCCTCGGCAGAGAGGAAGAACTGGCTGTGACCGGGGTCTCCCTGACGTCCCGAACGGCCGCGCAGCTGATTGTCGATTCGTCTCGACTCGTGGCGTTCCGTGCCTATGATGTAAAGACCGCCTGCATTTCTAACCTTTGCGGCTTCGTCCTTGAGCTCTTCCTTGTGCTTGTTTTCAAGCTCACGGAATGTCTTTCTCGCTTCGAGAATCTCTTCGTCGGAAGTCTCTGCATAACCTGTTGCCTCGGCAATAAGCTCATCCGAATAGCCCTTTTTACGCATCTCGGCCTTTGCCATGTATTCGGGGTTTCCTCCGAGAATAATATCGGTACCGCGGCCTGCCATATTGGTGGCTATCGTCACGGCTCCGAATTTACCTGCCTGAGCTATGATTTCGGCTTCTTTTTCGTGGTACTTGGCGTTGAGTACCTCGTGCTTTATACCGCGCTTTTTGAGTGCCTTTGACAAAGCCTCGCTCTTTTCGATGCTTATCGTACCCACGAGCACGGGCTGACCGTTTTCGTGGCATTCTATAATGCGGTCGATTATCGCATTGAATTTAGCCTGTTCCGTTTTGTAGAGAACGTCCGGGTCGTCGATTCTTATCATCGGCTTGTTAGTCGGAATCGAAATGACATCGAGAGAGTAAATCTCCTGGAACTCGGTGCTCTCTGTCATGGCGGTACCGGTCATACCCGAAAGCTTGTCGTAAAGTCTGAAGTAATTTTGGAAGGTGATGGTGGCGAGCGTCTTAGACTCTCTCTCTACCTTAACGCCCTCCTTTGCCTCGATAGCCTGGTGCAGACCCTCGCTGTAACGACGGCCGAGCATTATACGTCCGGTGAATTCGTCAACTATGAGAACTTCTCCGTCCTTTACAACGTAGTCAACGTCGCGTTTCATAACGCCTATGGCCTTTATTGCCTGCTCTATGTGGTGGAGAACGGTTATGTTCTCGCTGTCCATAAGGTTTTCGAGGTTAAAATATGCCTCCGCCTTTGCAATACCGGATTTTGTGAGCGTTGCGGTTTTCGCCTTTTCGTCAACTATGAAGTCGCCGTCCTCGGAAAGCTCCTCCTCGGCGTTCTGCTTTGAGTCGAGCTCCTTGACGGTAACCTTTTTAAGGGTTTTTGCGAAGCTGTCGGCAATTTTATAAAGGTCTGTCGACTTGTCGCCGACGCCTGATATGATAAGGGGTGTTCTCGCTTCATCGATAAGGATCGAGTCGACCTCGTCCACGATGGCAAACGAGTGACCGCGCTGAACTCTCTGCTCCGCATAGGCTATCATATTGTCTCGAAGATAGTCAAAGCCCATCTCATTGTTTGTGCCGTAGGTTATGTCGGCAGAGTATGCCGCCCTTCTCTCGTCGTTGTTGAGCTCGTGGACTATAAGTCCTACGGAAAGACCGAGGAAGCGGTAGAGCTTGCCCATCCACTCAGAGTCGCGGCGGGCGAGATAATCGTTGACGGTTACTATGTGAACGCCTTTTCCGGAAAGAGCGTTGAGGTAAGCGGGCAATGTTGCGACGAGGGTTTTGCCTTCGCCCGTTTTCATCTCGGCAATACGACCCTGGTGAAGTATGATACCGCCGATTATCTGAACCGGGAAGTGCTTCATATTGAGAACTCTTGATGAAGCCTCGCGGCATACCGCAAATGCTTCGGGGAGAATATCGTCGAGCGTTTCGCCGTTTTTAAGTCTTTCTTTGAACTCCGGAGTCTTCGCCTTCAGCTCCTCGTCGGAAAGGCGAGAATATTCGTCCTCATAGCTTAATACCTTTTTTTGAATGGGCATTACGCGTTTTACTTCTTTCGACGAATAATCTCCGAAAATTTTGGTTAACAGTGACATTTATCGTGTTTCCTTTCGTAAAAAGAATGGAGTTTGCCGTATATGGGTTACATTATACCATACATATTAAAAAAAATCATTAAAAATTTTTATAAAATTGCAAATGCTTTTTAAATAAAATTTATTGGGAAAGTGTTCGGTTTTCGTTGACTTTAGATAAAGATTTTGTTATTATTAAATGCATAGTTATATGCTATTTCGGTTTATTTATTAAAAGAAGCGAAGGAGGAATTAAATTGACCGACACAAAAACACTTGCATACATCAATATGTATGCCGTCCTCGGAACTCTCGAAAATCTCTGTGAGCTTGACGACAAGGCAAAAGAGATATTATCCGGACTTAAAAAGCCGGTATCCGTTTGTTTCGATGTTAAGCACGGACCGTCTGCAACAATTAAATTTACAAAGAGCGGCTGCCGTATGGAAGACGGAGTGAGAGATTGCGATATTTACATACCGCTTTCTTCCTGCGAAAAATTCAACGGCGTAATTGACGGAACCGTTACTCCTGTACCGCTTAAGGGTCTTACCAAGATAGGTTTCCTTCTCAAGAACTTTACGGCCCTTACCGACCGACTTTCCGAAGTAATGCAGCCGAGCGAAGAGGCTCTTAAGGACAGGGCGTTTTTTGAGCTTTCGACTAAGCTTACATTCTACACCATTTCCGTTGCGCTGTCTCAGATAGGCAATCAGGATAAAATCGGCCAGGCAAGCGCTTCTTATATGCTTGACGGTGATATAGCATTTTGCATTAAAGACGGCCCCGCCGCAACAATTCGCGTTAAGGACCATCACCTTGTAACAATCAAGGAATATCCGAAAAAACCGAGAGCTATTATGCAGTTTGACACCATTGACCTTGCTTACGATCTCTTCAACGGCAAAGTTAATTCTCTTGAATGTATAGGTAAGGGTACCGTTGAGATTCGCGGCATGCTTTCCATGGTAGACAATATGAACAGAATACTCGACAGAGTAGCTCTGTATTTAGCATAAGGAGGGCGATAAATATGAGTAAATTCCCGGAATACAAACACACTAAGAGCCATGAATACTTTGACAGAGCCATTAAGGTAATACCCTCCGGTATTTACGGTCACCTCGGCCCCGCAGAGGGCCTTTGGGTTCCCGTTTCAAAATGGCCTTTCTATTCCGAAAAAGCAAAGGGTACATATTTTTGGGACGTTGACGGCAACAAGTACATAGATTATATGTGCGCTTACGGCCCCAATGTGCTCGGCTATAACGACCCCGATGTTGATGCTGCCGCCATGAAGCAGATGAAGCTCGGCAACTGCACAACCTCTCCGTCAAAGGTTATGGTTGAGTGTGCCGAAAATCTTGTAAATACCGTAGCTTCCGCAGACTGGGCATTCTTTGCAAAGAACGGCTCCGACGTTACAACGCTTGCGGTTATGACCGCTCGTGCACACACCCACAAGAAAAAGATGTTCTTCTTAAAGGGCTATTATCACGGCGACTTCCAGTGGGGTCAGAAAATAGACTACCCCGGCATACTTCCTGAAGAGGTTGCAAACAATGTTGTTGTTCCGTGGTTTGATCTTCAGGCTCTTGAGGACGCTTACAACGCTTGCGACGGCGACGTTGCAGGCCTCATAGCTCAGCCGTACGATCACGGCAACTTCTACGACAACCGCTGCGCCTCCAAGGAGTATTGGCAGGCTGTTCGTAAGTTCTGCGACGATCACGGTATGGTTCTTATCTTCGACGACGTAAGAACTGGCTTCCGTCTTGATATAGCCGGCTCCGACCATTATTACGGAATCAAAGCCGACCTTATCTGCTTCTGCAAGGCTCTTGCAAACGGATACAATATGTCTGCTCTCTGCGGCGGCGAGCATATGAAAGCCACCGTTTCGGGCGTTACATACACAGGCTCTTACTGGATGAGCGCAATCCCCTTCGCCGCTTCCATAGCCTGCATCGACAAGATGAAAAAGCTTAACACACCCAAGATGTTCCGCGAAATGGGCACAAAGCTTACCGAGGGCTTTAAGGCTGCCGGTAAAGAGCACGGCTTTGACCTTGTGGTTACCGGTGAACCGGCACTCTTCTATCTTCGTATCGCAAACGATGACAGCCTTATGCTTCATCAGGAGTGGATATCCGAGTGCGTAAGCCGCGGCCTGTTCCTCGCGTCACACCACAACCACTTTATGAATGCCGCCGTTACCGACGAGGACATCAAAAAGTCCATAGAGATAGCTGAGGACGCATTCTCGGTAGTTGAGAAAAATCACCCCGAGCTCAAGGGCTGATTTCAAACACGGATTTAAGGCGGCTGTGCGTGGAGCGCGGCCGCCCGTAATACAAAACTTTACATTCAGGGAGGAAAATTATGGAAAGAGCACCTTTGACCAAGGAGGAATGGCTCGCGCTTGAGAAAAAAGCCAATGATTTAAGGCATCTCTGTCTTCAGACCACGGTTTGGGCGGGAAGCGGTCATATTGGCGGCGGAATGAGCGTTATGGACATTCTTACCGTTATGTATCACAGATACCTTAACATTAAAAAGGAAGATCCGAAGTGGGAGGATCGCGACAGATTCATACTCAGTAAGGGTCACGCCGGCATAGCTTATGCACCCGTGCTTTGCGATTTCGGCTACAATGATCCCGAGCAGCTCAAGACCTTTAACCTTACAAATTCCAAGATGGGTATCCATCTTGACTCAAATAAGGTTGCAGGCGTTGACGCTTCCACCGGCTCTCTCGGTCACGGCATTCCGATAGCGGCCGGCACTGCAATTGCCGCAAGAGTTCTCGGCAAGGATTACTACACCTACGTTGTAACAGGCGACGGTGAGCTTGACGAGGGTTCAAACTGGGAAGGCCTTATGACCATCCGTCATTACAATCTTACAAACTGCATCACGATTGTTGACCGTAACCACTGCATGATAGACGGCAACACCGAGGATGTTATGAAGCTCGAACCGCTTGCGGATAAATTCGTTGCATTCGGCTTCCATACAATCGTTTGCGAGGGCAACAACATCGTTTCTCTCTGCAAGGCTATTGATGAGGCACACAAGACCAAGGATAAGCCTACCGTTATAGTTGCCGATACCATTAAGGGCGTCGGAATTAAGCTTACAAGCGGTAACTACAAGTGGCATTACGGCGCCATTGATGAAGAGATGGCAAAGGTTGCCGCAAAAGACCTTGATGAATACAGTGCTGAGCGTATAGCTCGCTGCGGAAAGGAGTTTGAATAATGGCAGGCGGATTTGTATATAACGTAATTGAGACTCCCGAGCTTTCCACCTCGGAGATTTACGGAAAAACCTTGGCGGATCTTGCCAAGGAGCATAAAGAAATAGTTGCGGTCACAGCTGACCTTGCAACCTCCACAAAGCTTCAGGACTTCACAAATGCGTGCCCCGACAGAGTTTTCAATGTCGGTATCGCAGAGCAGAATATGATCGGCGTAGCGGCAGGTATGGCAAGAGCGGGGCTCGTTCCCTTTGCCTCGACCTTCTCCGTGTTTGCTTCTCTTCGTGCGGCAGATCAGCTGCACACCGATATCTGCTATCAGAATGTCAACGCTAAAATTATAGCTACGCATTCCGGCACCTCTTTCGGTCAGGCGGGTTCTACTCACCACGCTATTGTTGACCTTGCGGTTACAAGAGCTATGCCCAATCTCACCGTTATCTGCCCGGCAGACGGTTATGAGACGGCAAATGCGGTTCGCGCCGCTTATGAAAACTTCGGCCCGTATTACATCAGAATTAACCGCGGTTTTGACCGTGTTCTTTATGATAATGAGGATTACGGCTTTGAAGTAGGTAAAGCTGTTGAGGTTCATCCCGGCACCGACATTACCGTAATAGCCTGCGGCTCCTGTGTATTCCAGGCTCGTGAGGCTGCCAAATTCCTTGAGAGTGCAGACGGACTTAAGGTTCGCGTACTCAATATGCACACCATTAAGCCCATCGATAAAGAGGCTATCTTAAAGGCTGTTCAGGATACTCGTCGTATAATCACGGTTGAGGACCACAACATAATCGGCGGTCTCGGCTCTGCCGTTGCCGAGGTTGTTGTTGAATCCGGTAAGGGCTGCGCCTTCAAGAAGCTCGGTCACCCCGACAAGTTCGCTCCCATCGGTCTCCACGAGGACATTATGTCCATGGTCGGCATCGACGCCAACGGCATAATCGAGGCGGTTCGTGAGCTTATGCATAAGGACTTTGAGTTGGACGACAACTGGGACGATGAGGTCTGATTTTGTCTGATATTCTTTGATAAAACGAATTAATTTTTCCCTTGCGTACCGTAGTACGCGGCGGTCAAACTTTAATCCGTTTTCTCTAAAGCCTATCAAACAAAATGAATTTTGCAAGGTATTCTTTGATAAAACGAATTAATTTTTTCCTTGCGTACCGTAGTACGCGGCGGTCAAACTTTAATCCGTTTTCTCTAAAGCCT
>ERZ780212.204-NODE-204-length-64504-cov-6.509426_pt1 | contig 64504 bp, 38 predicted proteins | sample MGYA00511364_ERZ780212 | MGnify/ENA primary metagenome ERZ780212 (study PRJEB29588, sample SAMEA2147991) | human gut metagenome | biome: human gut; feature: human-associated habitat; material: faeces | place: Denmark | collected 2008/2010 ... | reverse complement strand
CTCTTGTAAGGTAATTTCATTTCTATTCATTTCCAATTTATTTATAAAAGGTTTATTCTGCAATATAAATAAATTAGATGAATATAAGGGAGACGAATATATTTCTTATATTTGCGAGAAACTTCGCATTGAAAATTGCAATACGAATACACCATACTGACTATACTCATTGGTGGAATTAAATAATTGAACACTATATGTCACTGCCAATAAACATAGAAGACCTGCTGCATCGTAATAAAGTGGAAAGTAATCGGGTGGAGTTCAAAAAAGGTTGGAATCCTGCGAGTATATACCATACTATTTGTGCTTTTGCCAATGATTTGGATAATCTTGGGGGAGGTTATATTGTTGTAGGTGTAGAAGAAGAAAACGGTATGCCTAAACGTCCTGTTGCCGGTGTGCCGACTGAACAGTTGGATAAGATACAGCTACAGATGGTGGGTTTCAATAATCTGTTTGCTCCATATTATCTGCCACGCATTTCTGTTGAAGAAGTGGATGGAAGAAACCTTGTAGTAATATGGGCACCTACAGGTGTCAATCGTCCGTATTCAATCCGTATGGATGTGACGAATGGCAATGATAAGCGCGAAGCTTTTTATATACGTTCTGGTACGAGTAGTATTGTTGCTAAAGGTGAGGTACTCGATGAATTGCGGGATATGGCAAGCCGTGTGCCTTTTGATGGGCGTGGCAATCCTGATATCAAAGAAGAGGATATTGATTATGTATTGATTCGTGAGTATCTGCAAGAGGTAAGAAGTCGGATGGTGGGTGAATTGAAACACCTTGGCACAATGGATCTGCTTGAACGGATGGATTTGCTGATTGGACCTACAGAGAATCGGATGATAAAGAACGTGGCTGCCATGATGTTTAGTAACCACCCCGAAAAGTTCTTTCCATATACTCAAATATCCATTGTGGTTTTCCCTGAAGGTAAGATACAGAACCCTAACCGCTTTTCAGAAAAGACGTTCAAAGGCTCTGTTCCAACAATCATTAGAGGAGCGATGCAATATTTAAAAGACGTTGTCATAACAGAATATGTCTCGAAACCGAAAGATAGGATGCAGTCGGAACGGTGGTTCAATTATCCGTATCAGGCACTTGAGGAGAGTGTTGTCAATGCGATGTATCATCGCGATTATCAAGAACAGCAAGAAGTGGAGATAACTGTAGAACCGGAAGGGATAAGAATATTAAGCCTTTCAGGACCGGATCGTTCTATATCAAACGAAGCTTTGCGAGAATGTAAAAGTCTCCATTCACGTCGATACAAGAATAATCGCCTGGGCGATTTCTTGAAAGAACTGGACTTGACAGAAGGTCGCTGCACTGGAATTCCTACAATACAAGATGAGCTGGCTAAAAACGGTTCACCACGTGCTTCTATCGAAACCGATGAGGAACGCAGTTACTTCCTCATGTTCATACCCGTACATGAAGGATGCGGTAATGTAGTCAGAATGAAGGACAATACCGGAACATCACTGAGTAATATGGGGCAGGATGAAACTAATGTTGCCCAAAGATTGCCCAAAGATTGCCCAAAGATTGCCCAAAGTACATTGGAAGCAATTATACAAGATCCATATATAACCATTGGACAGTTGAGTGAAGTGCTAAAACTTTCTGAGAGAACAATAAAAAATAGAATAGCGCTGCTTAAACGGGAGGGACTGATAACTCGGATTGGCAGTAGAACATCGGGGTACTGGGAAGTTGTTTAATAACGTGTAATAGTCAAGTTCTGACAGTTGGTTTATTATCGGAGGTACTATAATAAAAGAAGAGTGGACATAATCTTTTTGTGAGATTATATCCACTCTTTTATTTATTATCGTCTAATTAACTTGTTTACTTTAGTTATTAGTGATATTAGTTACCTTCGGTAGACTTAACATCCATGTAAACTGCAGTCTTGACAGAACCCCACTTGTAATTTACAGTAATAGGAACCTTTATCTTGAATGCTTTTACATTGTTGCCGATATTCACATAAGTCAAGGTACCATAGTTAGCAATAACAGTAGAATTAGCTTGGGTAATCTTGATATTATTATTTACATCTTTCAGTAACTTGGTTTCAATATCATTGTTGTTCATATTTGTAGTGATGCCATCAGTATCTGCTACAATTGATTCTACATCATAATAAGCATAATAACCAGTACCATCGTATTCTATACCGCTTGCGCTTGTACCCTTGGCGAACTTGTAGTCTCTCCAATCTGTCAGATAAACAAGGTCAAGTACATTTACTGTATAGCCGTCATCTGTAGCATCTACAAAGAACTGTCCCTCATTTGCATGTACATTGATCGGACGTAAGAAGTCTGCATTGAACTTACCGTCAGTCATCGGTAAACGCATATTGCATTGGTTGGTCAATACCATATCCATCTTGGCTGAGAATGGAGTTTCGTTATGAGAATAAGTATTCAGTATAGCCTTAGCTTCATCAGTTTCTTGATATTCAACTTCAGTACCTTTAATCTTAGCTACAGAAGCATCATCAGCAAACAGCTCTTTACCATCATTAGAAACAGTCAATGTATAAGTCTTACCATCATTACCCAATACTTCAACACCTTCGTTTTCAGCTGAGAAGATGTATTGGTAAGTAATCTTGTCTAATTGGAAGTCTGCACTTGCAGTTTCGTTACCGCCAACCAATTTGAATGAAGGTGCATTACCTTCGAATACATTGTCTACATCAACCTTGAATGCGCAAGTGTGACCATTGCCCGGAGTTTCCACATTCATTCTCACATTGCTCATAGAATTGTACCAGTAATCAGCATTCTTGCTTCCGTCATCGAAGCTTGCAACCGGAGTCTTGACAGTGGCAGTGAATGTGACAGTAACGTCTGCACGTGACTTATCATTCTTAGGCACATAAGTAGCAGTGGCGATTAACTGACCGTTATTATTTGCGACAGCATCCAATTGGTCTGTATCAGTTACAGTCCAAGCCAAACATACTGTTTCAACATTAGGATCGGCATCGTTCAATTCAACGATTTCACCGAATTCGTCAGCCTTCAAAGTTGCAATCTTTTGACCAGAAGCATTAGTGCTACTAGATTTCAGTTCATAAATAGTATGGAAGTCTTCCTTGGTCAAGCCCAACTTTTGGTAGATGCTAACATTCATTTCATCGAATGTCAAGTTATATGTCTTAGGAGCGCATTGCAGCTTCAAATCACCACAAACTTTATTGTAGTTAGTACCTGCAACTTCACCTCTTGTGATTTGAACTTTAATCCAACCAACGTTTACGACTTCACCGTCAGAAGCTCTTTGGAGTTCTACGCGAACCAAAGGCATACGACCAACTGCAGCGATAGGATCTTGGGTAACATTACCCACCTTGGCAGTCAATACACTACCATTCAGATTGGCAAAGAAGCTACTTTGGAGAGTCTTGTTGTCACCTTGATAATAGTCAGACAAGCTATAAACCAACTTCAAACCATAATCTGCTAATTTGTCGTTAGCAATAGTCTTGTCACTTGTACCGATTTGCTTCAAAGGATCTGTATCTGTCCATTCTGTATAGTGTGTTTCAACATATTGAGACAAGTCAATACCATTGATATTATTGTAAGCAACTTCGCACATGGGCTCTTCATTGATTGCATCTTCAGCTTTGCCTATAAGACTGTGGGCATTATCAGCACCATATAAATGTGTACGATGTGTAGCAGCGCCTTTGGCATTAGCTAAAACAAAATCCTTCATAACAGCTTTGTAGATAGCGGCATAGTCAGAAGCAATAGTCTTGGTTCCACCATTTACTTCAACTGTTGCTTGCAAGTTTAAAACAGTAATCTTGGAAGCATCAATCTTTTGGATAGCTTCACTATTACCTTTAAATACAACTTTCAAGATGCCATTATCAATGGAGCATTTTTCCAAATCAATATCAGCAATCTTAAATCCGGTTGCACGGGTACCAATAAATTCTTTATCGTCAGCGTTCAGAACTAATGATTTGATTTGTTTCATTGTAACACCAACCGGATTTACGTGATAATAAGCTACCATATCCGGAGTGATATTACTTTCTGAAGCAGGTGCTGCAGGAGCGTTCCAAATTTCCCCCTTTTCAGTTACTACTTGGCTGTTTACAGTCCATTTGTCGTAAGTCAAGTTTGTAGCTCTCATTGCTTCAACACCATTCAAGTATGCTTCTGGAACAAATACTAAGCTTGTCAAAGGAAGTGCATCTGCAATATAGAAGGTTGATTCTTTGCCATCTACTGTAATTTTATAGCCTACAACGACACCGTCTTTTTCAATGAGTGCAATACTGCTAGTAGGAATCTTTACACTAGTCTTAGCGCCATCATACAAAACTTCCCCTTGAGCATTTACAGTTAATTTAGCGGGATCAAATTCTGCAGCTCCAGAAGGAAGATTAGCAGAAGAAACCTCTTGACCACCTTTCTTCAATACGATCTTTCCATCTGCTACTTCAACAGTATACTCAGGAAGGTTTTGGGCAATTGTGCAAGAAACTGACTTATCGTTAGAATCTACGATAGTCAATTTACCAGTAGTTGAGTCATAAGTTACGCTTTTTACTCCAGCGTTCCCAATAGAAGTTTTTAATTCATCGAGGCTTTGGTTTATTTGACCGATTTCGTCGTCGATACGGTTGATGTCATCATCATAGTCTTTACAACTGATGAAAGACGTCGTGGTAGCGAACGCCAATGCTCCCAAAAGCACCACTTTAACAAATCTTTTTCTCATAATCGTTTTTAAATTACATTAATAATATATTATTAAACACTCTATATCAAGATACATTATAAGTATTCATTGTTTATTCATTTCTATGCAGATTTGTTTATGCAAAGTTTTAATTTCTTTCCGTTACTTCGCAGGTAACGGGAACCATCTTGAATCAATTATGTGAAAAGAAGTTTAATATAGTTGTAATGCCTCTATAATTGTTTATAACATTTTAAGTCATGAAAGATGAAAAGTGGCTTATAGGTGGAATTCTGATAATATGACCGAGAGGTAAAGTTACGATAAAGGGAAATCAAAATATTTATAGGGAAAGAAAGACTTAAAGTGTTATTTTGTAGAGTTTTGGCTTAAGGGGAAGTTGTTGAGAAATGAGCAAGAGGACTCTTCCCTTCAAGAGATGTTTCTTGCGGGAGGAATAAATATGGACACATCTAGGCTGCTTTATCAATAAAAATAAAAAAAACTATGCCGAGATTCCATTGCTTTTTACAAAAGAAATTACCTTCTCGTTTGCTTCATCAATCTTCTTGTCGTTGAAAGGTTTGAGATAGGTTTCAGTAACATTTATCGATGAATGTCCCATCGCTTCGGAAATAATGCCAGGGTGAATCTCACAATAATATGCCATTGTGGCCCACGTGTGTCTTGCCGAATACGAACTAAGATGTGAACTCATATTCAAATGTGTTTTTAAAGCTGACAGCTGATAGTTAAAACGCCTCAAAGCTGATTGATACTCTTTATAAGCCGCTTCTGTACCATCCTTGCTACGTAATATTGGGAATAAATAAGGTGAGTTCTCGTCCTTATTGGATACCATGTGTACCAGCTGTAAGGCTTCAGGGGATAGAAGTACCCGTAAGGTGCGACCAGTCTTTCTTCTACGATAGGACAATACATTCCCTTGCAGGTCTTTCTTGTGCAAGAAAGCTAAATCGACAAATGGGAGACCACGCATCATAAACATAAAAACAAATAGCATTTTGGCCTTTTGAAGGCTTGAGGAAGGAATCCTTTTGGACAAATCCATTTCTGTCCCGCGAACTAAAGTTCCTATATCCGAAGCTTCCAAAGCTCTTTTCTTGTCTGCTTTAGTTCCTGTATACACATGTTCAAATAATCTAGGAGTATAACGGACACATCGTAAATCTACAGCTCGATTGTAAGCCGAGCGAATGACTTTCATATAGGTAGAAACGGTGTTCCAACTGCAATCTCGTTGACGCAGGTGCATTTCAAAACGTTTCAAAACCACTGGATTCAATTTGCGCAGATGCAAATCCCGATAGTTATTGAATGCGGAAAACACATTCAATGTAGATTGGTAAATATGGGCTGTTCCCCATCTTCCATTTTCTCGAAGCTCTCCAATAATAGTTGACAGCATTTCTTGTAAGGTAATCTCTTTCATCTTCAATTTAAATTATACATTCTCTTATTAATAATATGTATAAGTACAATCCCTTTATAATGCAGAACATACGTGCAAATACACTAATAATTGGGGCGAACAACAATCCCATTAACAAAAAAGTGCGCTTAAATGCAGATTTTTCGATTAATTATAAAAAAACAGCATTATTATTTGCTCATTTATAGAAAAACAATTATGTTTGCACGGAAAATTCCTCCGTTACCTGCGAAGTAACGGAAAATCATATAACAAAACGGATATAGGAATGGAATATAAAATGAGAGATTATTCACTTTTTTATTTTTTAAATTTATAAATTTAAAGTTTTCAATTATGAACAAAAAGTTTCTAAGTGTGATCCTGTTCAGCGCCTTAATGGTGGGCACTGCAGGAACGTTCACGTCTTGTAAGGACTATGATGACGACATCGAAAGCTTGGATAATCGCGTATCAGCAGTAGAAAAGCTGGTAAGTGACCTTCAAGCTAAGATTGACGCTGGATCGGTCATTACCGGCGTTGACAAAACAGAAGATGGCATTGTCATCAAATTAAGCAATGGCGAATCTTATCCTATCAAGAACGGAACAAACGGCACAAACGCTCCCGTTTGGAGTATTGTAAAAGACGCTAACGGTGACTATTGGTGGGCTAAAGACAATGTACAAACAGAGTTCCCTGCACGCGGTGAAAAAGGTGAACCGGGCAACGGTAGCGCTGGTCAAGACGCTAAAACTATCTATTACTACCCAGGTACTGAAGAAACTGGTAAGTTGCATGGCCAAGCAGAAGCTGGCTACTGGGTGAAAGTAACAGAAGAAAAGGGTAAAGATCCTTTGTATGAAGTACAAACTACGAAATGGTTACCGGAAGGAACACTTTCGGCTGTTTGGAATACAAAGGATGAGACTCTGACTCTTGGTAACATGAAGGATGAGAACGGCAAATTGGTTGAAAAGACTATTTCTCTGACTACTAAGTTGAAAGCATTGGTATTCATTCCTGATTTGTATGAAGACGGAGTAGAAGCTACTAAATACAAATATGCCAACGGTGATTTCATCGAAGCTGAAAAGAACGCAATAGAAAGTAAAGATGACCACAATGTAGCTTATGTAATCAAGAAAGGTACAAGTGCTACCAATTGGATTACTTTGAAAGATGCCACTAAGAAAACTTATTGGATGCCTTCAACCAGCGCAATGTACTATCACTTGAACCCGCTAAATGCCAAGCTGAAAGATATTGAGTGGAAATTCTTGGCAGCTACTCCGGAATATGTAGCTACAAAAGCTACTCCTGCTGTGGTAACCCCTATCTTCCAAAACGCAGGTAAGACCATTGACGGCGAAAAAATGTATGCTACATACAAACTCTCTGTAGAGGATTTGAAGAAGGGCAATTTGAGCACTCCCGGTGAAAACAACTATATTTCTATCGCAGCTCTGGAAGCAACATTGGTTAATGGCGAAAAAGAAGGTGAAGAAAAGTCTACAGTTACTTCTGACTATGCAGCCATCATGCCGATGATTCAAGGTTTTAAAGCCATTGCGTATACCGATGACAGCAAAATCGTAACAAAAAACACTTGTAAACCTGAACTGTATAAGACAGCTAAGGAAGCTATCGAAAACGTATATACTGTTCCTGCACAATACAATGGTGGTTCTATTGAATTGGCAGATTTACTGTGTATCCATCATGTAGAAAACTTTGGAGAGAAAATTACTGCAACCACTCACAAAAGCATGAGTCTTGCTGAAGCTGCCCAGCTATATAATCTGACTCTCAAGTTTGAAGCTGTTCACTATATCAGCGGTGACAATGATACAGAGGAAAATGCTTACTCTCAATTGGAAGAAGACGGTACTTTCACTCCTTGCTATGTAAACGACAAAGAAGAAAGTGTGGTTATTCCTGAAGGAAGCACAGAAAAGATTGGCAGAAGTGCTATCGGTCGTCGTCCGGCAGTATTGGTTAAACTGGTTGATGCAACAAATAATGTAGTATTAGCAGGTTACATCAAGTTGGAAATCACTGAAAAAGCCGCTACTCCTGATGCAATTGTTATTGACAAGAGCACTCCGCAGTTGCCGTACTTGTGTGGTGAACAAACTGTATCCATCACTTGGAAAGACATGTCCGGTAAGATTCTTGAAGAACTGGGTATGACCAAGGAAGAATTCACAAAGGGTTATACATTTGTAAAAGACGAAACTTATGTAGCAGACGGTAAGGGTGGCTTCATTCAAGTAACAGCTGCTAATAAATTTGCAGCAGACAATACTTACGGTGTAGTTACTGAAACTCCTGACGGTAACACTAGTACAAATGCTATCCTGAACTGGACTAGCAATAAGACTCAAAGAGACCAACTCATCAAGGATTACAAAGATCGCGCCTTGACACTTTATGGCAAGTACAAACCTGTAGCAGGTGGAACAACTTACGCTATTTACGTAGGTATCAAGATTTCCATAGCAGAATTGCCGACTACTGCAAGTTATGGTAACAAACGTGATGCGTTCTGGTATCCTGCTGAAACAGCTTTGGCTGACAGAGATACTGTACGTACCAATGTTCCTGCTCCGGATGCAGCAAACAATGTAGCAAATTATGTGAAGAATCTTGATGACTACTTCTATCACTACGTAACAGAAGCTGGAAAAGAAGTTGAAAAATCAGGCATCGAATTCATTGTATCAGAAGCTTCCAAGCCGGTTTATGGTGAAATCTGGAACAACAAAGACAAAGGTATGGAAATCAAGTACAGCTACTTGTTCTCTGCTAAGAACGATGGTCTGACTATAGGTGGAAAGAAGTTGTTTGTAAGTACAGTTGAAGCTGACAAGAGCAAGAGCAGCACTAAGTTATACTGGGGTGAAAAGAGAGCAACCGCTTCTCTCATCGCAACTCTTGATAAGACAGCCAAGACAATTACTTATGCAAACAACGATGAAGCAAAAGTATTCTTGAACCTTTTCGGTCATAACGAAAACAAGCCTAACCAACAGTTTGCCATCATCGAGGTATCCGCTGTTTATGGTGACTGCGAAATTGAACTGGCTCCCGCTTACAACTTCAACGCTCGCTTCTTGCGTCCGCTGGATATTGAAAGCAACGACAAAGCCAAGTTCTTGGATGCAGAGGCTAACGGTTCTTCCGTATTACTTGGTAACTTGTTCAAGGCCAACGACTGGCGCGACAAACCGGTTATCGTATACAATGATAAAGACAAAGTATATGAAGCTGCTAAAGAAAACAACGTTAACTTGTACGAATACTACGGTATCAGCGCAATAACTTTGGATATTGACAATGCAACTTGTGACGTTAATGTTATCGGTGAACAGAAGCCTATCAACAAGGACGTTATCAAGCTGACAATCCTTGATAAAGTAGGTGGTACTGCAATTTCTAACCCGATTGACATCAAAACTACCAACATCAGCAAGTTGAACTCTGTAGTATTGAACTACAAGAACAATATGGGTAACACTAAAGACTTCACCATCATGGTTCCTGTAAAGGTCACATACACATGGGGTACAGTAAGTGCTAAAGTTGCCATTGCTGTTGATGGTACTATTGCCAACAGATAATTTTGTAAAGAACTCATCGCATCCTAAAATGCGGTAATATAATAAAGGTGCGTCATAATAAGGTGACGCACCTTTTTCTTTAACAATGCATGATTAATAAATATATCGACAATGAAGAATAAACAAATCCTTTTTATGCTTCTTCTCTCAGCAGGCTTTCTACTCGGAGCATGTTCAACAAAAGGACACGAAGAGAAGATGAAGACACAGAAAGAGGCAGAAGACGAGTTTGTAGCTACTTTGACTGCTGCAGACTCAAGCGCTGTTCTTACATTATGTACACAGTGTATGGATCTTCTAAAAGCTAAAGAGACTGACAAAGCTCTTGATATGCTTTACTCCATTGATGACGCTGGTATAGCCAAACCCCTAACGATACAGCAACGGGAAGCACTGACCAAACGTTTCCAGCGTTTCCCGGTAATTCGTTATCAATTGGATTACCTCAGCTTCTCTACACAAGGAAACAATGACGTGAAGTACAAAATAGAATTTACGCCACGTTCAGATTCTGACACTCCAGGTAGTAGTATGGGGTTCATGTTCAACCCCATAAAAGCAAATGGGGAATGGGTACTCGCCATCAAAGACGGTAGACAGCCTAGTCGCGAAGCTGCTATCCCACTCCACGATGACGCACCTGCCCCAGTAGATGTAATTGTAGAAAAGTAATCAAAAACACAAGAAAGGCCCTCCTTTTTGTAGGAGAGCCTTTCTTTATATGCCACAAATCGTTTTGCCAGATTTAGAAAAGATACGCCGCAGACACCTGCCAAGTCTTATTCTTGGCACCGAAAGCCTTACCCGCCTCCTCCCACGTAAATGAGTCGCCCATCGGGAGCTGATAGGTCACGCCAACCTGAAGATGCTTCAGCAGCTTCACACCGGCACCCAAATTAAGTGCCACTTGAGCCTTCTTGCGGTCTACGTAATCCTTCTTCTTGAAGTCGAAGAAGAAATCGGGACCGGCAGCTATATAAATACCCAACAAGCTACCCAAGCCAATGGTATATTTCAGATTTACGGGTACTTCCAGTCCTGTTTGCTTCACCTCGTCCTTGCCGCGCTGAGAGAACAGCAAAGCACCATCAACACCCAAGCCTACAATGGGAATGGTAAACTCAGCCATCGGACCAATAAAGAAACCGGTAGAATTATCCTTGTTTCCCTTATATCCGCCATCCCAATCTATTTTCGTCATATTCACACCACCCTTAACACCCCACTTCAATAGTTGGGCCTGGGCAGGCATAGCCATAAACATACAGCATACAGCTATCACGAAAGCACTAAAAATCTTTTTCATAATCAATTGTGTTTAATATTACGGGACAAATATATGCAAATTCTTCCTAAAGAAACAACGTATGTTAGCATTTGTTCATTTACGAGAACAATGAATCACAAAACGCATTACCTTTGCAACCTGAATCAAAGAAAGATACCACACAGATAAAATAAAAAGCTATGATAAAAATCAGAAAGACGCAACCCACAGACATTGCAATCCTTATGGACATCTTTGAACAAGCGAAGCACATCATGCGGAAAGACGGAAATATGCTGCAGTGGAGAGGCAACTACCCTTCCAGGGAAATCGTCATAGCAGACATCGAACAAGGAAACAGCTATGTGTGCACCGACGATACCGAAGAAATTATCGGAACCTTCGCCTTTATCCGTGGAAACGACCCCACATATACGCATATCTATGAAGGAAAATGGGTGGAAGATACGCTTCCTTACGGCGTCATTCACCGGCTGGCAAGTACAGAACACAGCAAAGGAGTGGCCAATGCCTGCCTGCAATGGTGCTACGAACAAATACCCAACCTACGTGCAGATACCCACCGGGACAATCATATCCTGCAATACATACTGAAGAAGCACGGATTCAAATATTGCGGCATCATCCTTCTGGCCAATGGAGACGAACGGCTGGCATTCCAAAAAGTAGAAGGATAGACAAGGAAACCACGAATCTTTCATTTAAAGGAGTTATCAGCCGACAAGTCGGCTTAGGAGTTAAAGCCAATACTCGTGCGTATGTATTCACAGAAGTATCGGCTTTAACTTCTTCAACTCCTGACGGAGCGGAGCGAAGTGATAACTCCTCCAATTCCTTTAAATGAAAGAACCGGGCAAGAAAACTCAAATAATCATAACCCTTCAAACATTATCTGCCATATAATTGTATATATAGCAGGTTTCCACAATGTTGTGGAAAACAAAAACAAGATAACATATGAAGGATTATAAACGTATGACAGTCGGCGAAATCGTAGCCGACAACTTCAACAATGCCGGGATATTTGATAAATATGGCATTGATTTCTGCTGCCATGGTTCCGCACTGCTTCCCGAAGCCAGTAAAACTGCCGGAGCCGATATGGAGAAGGTGATAGAAGAAATAGAGCATCTGGCTCCGACAACCTCCGAAAATATTGATTTCAAGAGTTGGCCTCTGGACTTATTGGTGGACTATATTCTCAAAATCCACCACCGTAATATCCGTACACAAGGTCCCGAGATTGAAGAACTGCTGGATAAAATATGTCGCGTACACGGTGAAAAACATCCGTCACTCTACAATGTGCAGGCTCTCTTTCATGATTCCCTCTCCGACCTCAATGCCCATCTCGACAAAGAGGAACTGGTACTGTTTCCCTACATCTATGAGATGGTAAAGGCTAAGCTGGAAAATACTCCCCTGCCCGAATTCCACTGTGGAAGCATCGAAGCTCCCATATCCGTCATGATGGCAGAACATGACATTGAAGGAGAACGCTATCGCCACATAGAGCATCTGACCAACGGCTATACAGCTCCAGAAGATGCCTGCAACAGTTACCGCCTCGTACTCCAACAGCTTAAAGCATTTGAAGAGGCCTTGCACCAGCACATCCATCTGGAAAATAATATCGTTTTCCCACGCTCCATCAAAATGGAAGCAAAATTAAGAGAACAGCCATGACACAAATCAGAATCAAACGGGTATATGAAGAACCCGATGCAACAGACGGCTACCGTGTATTGGTGGACCGGCTGTGGCCTCGCGGCATAAAAAAGGAACATCTGAAATACGATGTCTGGGAAAAGGATATTACCCCTTCACCTGAATTAAGAAAATGGTTTCACGAAGACCAAGCGGAACACTGGGAGGGGTTTGCAGCCATGTATCGCAAGGAACTGGAAAATTCGGAAGCCGCCCTTAGGTTCATTGACACCATAAAACACCACCATACCATAACCTTACTATATGCTTCCAAAGCACCGATATACAACCATGCACGCATCCTGCAACGGTTTCTGCAGGAGCACTTAGACTAATTACTCACAATCTTTACAGTAAAAGCAAAGATGAACTGTAACTCTGGAAAGGCTGTTCAACGAATTGGTGCTACAAGGACACAAACTTCTTTTTCAAGTCGTCCACTCCCATTCCCGTAAAATAATCCTCGATAAAGTCCCAGCGCTGTTCATCCGTCAGCTTATCTGTTCCGAAGAAGAAAGAGAACAAGTCAATCTGCTCCTGGAATATCTGCTCGTTGGTATCCAGAATCAGATTGCGGTAATCATCGCCAAGCGCAAGTTCCTGCAGAGTTTCGGGGTCATTGAAACGGACAAATACGCAAGGCGTACCGCCACCCTCCACACTGAACGAAAGGCAGTCGAGCATAGAAAGCAGATTAAGCAGCATATTCAAGTCCGAGAAAGGAGTGCAATAAAACAACAGGCGGTCTCCCTTACTGCCCACTATACGTTGGCTAAACAGTTTTTGATAGCGCGACAGAAGCAAATCAAAGCCTTTGGTCACCGTAAAAGAGAGTTCATTGGAATCTTTCTTTTTCACACTGCTGATATAGCTCACACTGCGGCCTTCCTCCGTGCGGCTCTCCAGCAGGGAACCGATAAAGCGTTTGGCAGAGCGCACGTCCATGCCATGCTCGGCAAAGACAGCCCGCAGTTCTTCTTCATCAAAACGTCCTTTCGACTTTATCAATGCCGTTTTCAGCATCATTGTCAGGCTCTTGAACAAGGCATCCATCCGCTCACGGATGACAGTGGCATCTTCCTTTAACAACACCTCATGCTTGCCTACAGATACGGCACGGGCACCTTCCCGCAACGTTCCATTATTCAGCTTCTGTTTGAACTCCTTGTAGCCAAGCTCCGGGAAACGCTCTTCCCAAAGCGCTTCCAGACGTACGACGTAAACCCCGTCCTCCCCTTCTACCTTTGTCAGATAGCTATGGAATTCACGGGCAAAGACATCACCCGTCTTGTCCTGGACATATCCTTCGGTCAACAGATTCTTGGGGCTGATTTCAAGCAGATGCCTTCCATAACGCTGCATCAAATCGTCTTCCAGCCAAAGCAAGGCAGTCTTGATGAGCTGTCCCAACTCTGCTTCATACTCCAGCTTGTTCTTTGTACGCGGCAGTTTCACCACAAACTCGAAATCGGACAAAGACACCATGATTTCCGGTTTTTCCCCTTTCATGCGGTACACTTCCATGAGCTTTCTCAGAATAAGCACCAGCTGTTCCTGGGCAATGTTCCCCGTCTGATGCAGACGCTTCATATAATAGAAATCCCGTTCATGGTAGTCGGTAGCGGCAATACCCTGTATCTCCGTATCACGCGCGGCACGCCCTATCTCCTGAATATAGTCGACAAACGTACTGGATGGCGCCACATGGTATACACGGTCTATATCACTGATGTCCACTCCCATACCAAAGGCTTTCGTAGCCACAATCAGTTTCTTGGTTCCTTCCTTGAACTCCTGCACAATGGCAGCTTTCTGTTCCTTGTCCTTCTTGCCATAATAGGAAGCCACCAGACGCCAGTCTACCGGCTTCACCCACGTCTTAAGACGCATGTCGATGCCACCCGCAAAAGGATAATAGAGCAATGTCTTGTGCCCGTCCAGGAAGTCCTCGACCCGCGCAGCCACCACGCGCTGCTTTGCCTTGTCGTATGTCTCCCCATCCTCCATCTCCATCTGACGGATGTCAAAGCTAATATTCCGGCGCTTCACTGTACCTACATAAAGCACGCAAGGCTCCATCTGCAAGGAACGAATAGTCTCGAATATCATATCATTACCTCCTTTCGGGTTCCAGACAGCCGTAGCAGTCAATGCAAACAACGGGAAATTATAGCCGAGAGTCTGTTTCAAAGCAGTCAGGTAGCGCCCCAAGAACCAGTAGTCCACACGGAACTCCTTGCCCCATGTCGTTACCGTATGCGCCTCATCGACCACCACCAGACCGATGCGGCGCTCGCCTACAAAATGCTTGATGTCGTAAGAGAGAAGCAATTCCGGCGAGAGATAGAACAAATCAATCTCCCCCTCACGCACCTGCCGGTAAACCTCCATCTTCTGTTCCGGCGATAAATCGGACGAGGCGTATGCCACACGCGTATACCCCAGTTCTTGCAGACTTTCCACCTGGTCTACAATCAACGCCTTCAAAGGGGAAACCACAATGGTAAGCAGATTATACTCCTTCCCCAAATAGATGGCAGGAAGCTGGAACAACAAGGATTTTCCGGAGCCGGTAGGGGCAGTCAGCAAGATATTGTCTACCTGCGTTTCACCTTTCCAAGCCTTTTCAACCTCCAGTATAACGTTCTCTATCAGCTGTCCCTGTGAAATGCAAAGCTTTTCCTTTCCCTTGGACAAGTCATCGTAAATCTCAAGATTACGAAACTGTTCGTAGCCGTAAGTCTCCTTTAAAATCGTGTTTATGGTTTCGCGGCAGTTTTCAGGCAGATACCTTCCCTTCAAATCCGGTAACCGGCGTGTCGTTGCTTCTTGTACATTCATTATTATTGTAGTGTGGGGGTATTAAAAAGAAAAGAAGTAATTCTTCAACCATAGTTATCGGTTTTGGAATTACTTCTCCCTATGTTTCAAAATATTACCAGACATACCGGTAAGTTTTTTCTTTTAAAGCGTATCAATATTCCTCCTCATTGAAGAAAAAGTCCTCTTTGCTGGGATAATCGGGCCAAATATCTTCTATGCTTTCATAAATCTCGCCCTCATCTTCCATTTCCTGCAGATTCTCAATCACTTCAAGCGGAGCACCCGAACGCATGGCATAATCTATCAATTCATCCTTAGTTGCCGGCCAAGGAGCATCTTCCAATTTAGATGCTAATTCCAATGTCCAATACATAGTCTCTAGTATTAAAATTGTGAATATTAAGTCCTATTTCTATTTTTCGGCAAAAGTATAACAATTTATTTCACTTGCAACTATTATTCCAAAATATTTCACCTTTTTTGTCGTCTTGATTCATTTTACGGGAAAGGACGAACAAATAATCAGACAAACGGTTCACGTAAGCCAGTAATTCCGAAGAGATTTCCACTTGTTCGGCCAGAGCAAGAATCCGACGCTCTGCACGACGGCAAACCGTACGGCAAACGTGGCAGAGTGCCGCACCGCGACTTCCGCCGGGAAGAATAAAGGCTGAAAGAGGAGGCAAAAGAGTATCCAAACGGTCTATCTCCCGTTCCACCATTTCCACCTGCTCCGAGCTGATGATACTGGCTTCTTTCAGCTCCATTTTCTCCCGGTCTGTGGCCAGATGAGAGCCTACGGCAAAAAGTCTGTCTTGCACTTGCTGCAGAAAATCTTTATCCTTTCCGTCAAGCAGGTACGTGATGAGAAGACCCAGATTGGAATTTAGCTCATCCACCGTACCGTATGCCTCAAGGCGGATATGCGTTTTAGGTACACGGGTTCCACCTACAAGAGAGGTGGTTCCTTTATCTCCGGTTTTGGTGTATATCTTCATAAGGAATTAATGTTTAGGGGTTAGAGATTAATGTTTAGCAGCCAGTAAGTGGAGCTAAGCACTAATCACTAACCGCTAATCACTATTGAAACGCCTAAAGATAATCAAAAGTTGACAATATAGTCTTGTTTTATCTTTGTTTTATCGAAGAATATGATACCAAGGTCATAAAGGTCGAACGTAATACCCGCCCGCCCGTCCTGCTTCATACGTTTCCAGAGGGCAAACATCTGCGGAGTGTAACGGATACCTTCAATTACAAAAACAGACTTTCCCCTGGTACGGGTGGAACAGATGCGGAAGACCTCCTCTACAAAATCGGGATGACGATAATCGTGCAAATAAAGGAAATCAACGGGAACGCCACTCTCCAGAAAGAGCTCGGAAAGGTCGGAAGCCGAAGTATAATCTGCCCCCTCCTTCCCCGCTTTCAAATAGAGGGCAGAAGCGGCAAGCGTACCGGCATCTACAATGGTCTCCGGCTGGGTATAGTTTACCAGACGGAACAGAAGGCGTTTTACTTTCTTCGATTCGTACTTCCAACGTTTATCTTTCTCCAGCTCCAGTTGCTTCTGTGCCTTGGCCAGCTCTTCATATTTATAATAAGCCGTACTTTCGTAAATTACATGCGTAATCAGGTTAAAGGCAAAAGGAGAATGTACACCGTAGCCGCAACGGTGCCGGAAACGGTACAGCCAGATAAAAGGCCGTTTTAGAGTAAGCAAAATACGATTCATTATTTTAATGCGCTAATGTACCTTCGAAAGTCACCCCTTCACCCGAAGAATAATTCTCCGTAACAGTCAGGAGTACCTTGTTATCCTCAAAGCAGAGCGTAAGCCCAAGAGCGCTTATCCAGTTGACATAATGTACTTTCAGTTGCAAAGCATCAGGTGACGCCCACGCATAACTGCCTGCCACCTGGAAAGGGCCTTCTATACCCCTAAAACGCCCCTTTGCAGCAACCGAATACGGAGGATAGCCATCAATTGCCGCTTTCGACCATTGTTTATAGCCAAACGGAAGACTGTATGTCTTTCCGTCTTTCTCCACCACAGTCATCACTACTTCTTGCTGCTTGAATTGCAGTTCGATGGATTGCCATCCGTATTTGTTCTCTCCGAGCAGGATGCGCTTGCCTGCGTATTTCTGTGAAAGGGAGGAAGCAGCCTTTCCTTGCACTAACGGCAGTTGATAAGAACGCTGTTTCTTCTGCAGGCGCTTGTAGTCCTTACCGGGCGCTAATACCTGGTCACCGACCTCCGGCAACAAGCGGTTCCAGACCAGACGACGCTGCCGACGACCGCCTATCAATGTACATTCGGTAATGACCACTACCATATTCTTATCCGGAACAATCAGAATGTATTGTCCCAAAGCCCCGTCAGCACGTACAGCACCCGGATATTCGCAAAGCCACATCTGATAGCCATAATCTCCTATCTGTCTGGTCATCATCTGCTCCACCCAGGAAGCCGGAAGCAACTGCTTGCCTTCCCAAACACCCCGGTTCAGCAGCAACAATCCGAATTTTGCCAACGACTCGCTCTGGATATGCAGTCCCCAGCCACCGGTATTGATGCCTTCGGGGCTTATCTCCCACGCAACGTCCGTGATATGCATCGGGATGAAAAGCTTCTGCTTCAGATAATCCAGCAAGGTCATGCCCGTCACCTTCTGCACAATGGCAGAAAGCATATAGGTACTAATCGAATCATATTCAAACTTCTTGCCCGGAGTTTTCACCGGTTTGGCAAGGAAGGTACGTATCCAGTCGGAAGTGAGGTTGCGCATATTCCAGTCGGGAGTGATACCCGACGTCATGGTAAGCAGGTCACGGACAGTCATGTCTGCCAGATTAGCGGAAACCGAATCAGGAAGAAGTTCCGGGAAGAAAGCGGCGACGCGGTCTGTCAAACGCAAGCGGTTGTCTGCAATGGCAAGTCCTACGGCAGCCCCGACAAAGGTTTTGGAGCAGGAATACATGGTATGGCGATATTCCGGCGCGAACGGAGCCGGATAGATTTCTCCGATGACCTTGCCGTGACGCACCACCACCACGCTGTGGATATCTGTTTTCGGCAATGCCATCAGTGAATCAAACAAGGCAGTGACAGCCTTGGAAGGGACTCCTTCTGCCTCGGGTGTGGAACGTGGCAACTCATTGATTTGTGCATGAACTGCCAACGCTCCCAGCAAGCCGAGAAACAAGAAGAAAAAACGTACTCTATTTTTCATAATTATCCAAGATATTTGTTCTATATGCGCTGCAAATGTACAGCATTCGGGCGCGAAAGACAAATAACTTGAGATTTTTGTCGGGGAACTATTTTTTAGACAGAAGAACAAAAGAACATATTTTGCTTTATTTCTTCTGTCCTTCTATTCTTTTGTTCTTCTGTCTAAAACATCTTCTGTTCTTCTGTCCGAATCATCAGAAGAAATACACCGCCGCTTCTTCTCCCTTGTTCAACTCCAACGAGAATACCGGTTTCTTGTAAGTACGCGTGCGTCCTCCTACCTTCACTTCGGCACGGACAGCACTTGCGGGCATCTTTACTGTAAATTTACCCGGAACAAGAGCGGTAACAACAGCCCTCGTTGCCCGTCCATCCTTCCAGTCCAGGTCTATGGAAGCACCGCCGCGTACGCGCATTCCACGGAAGTTGCCGGCAGTCCAGCTATCTGGCAGGGCAGGAAGCAGATGGATAAAGCCCTCATGACTTTGCAGCAGCATTTCGCCGACTCCCGCCGCGCCACCGTAGTTGCCATCAATCTGGAAAGGAGGATGCGAACAGAACAAATTAGGGAAAGTGCCGCTACCATGACCTCCCGTCGCAGCATCGACAGCAGGATGCAGCAAACTCTTGAAGAGTTTCCAAGCACGGTTTCCGTCACCCAAACGAGCCCAGAAGTTTATCTTCCAAGCACGGCTCCAACCGGTACCCTCATCTCCACGACGGTTCAAGGTCATCCGGCAGGCTTCGGCAAGCTCGGGGGTAGCCTCCGGCGAAATCAGGTTTCCCGGATGCAGGCCGTAGAGATGGGAAACGTGGCGATGGTGCACATCCACTTCCTTATAATCCTCCAGCCATTCCTGCAAATATCCTTCCTTACTGATTTGCATGGGTGGGAATCTCTTCAGGTCCGCCTCAAGCTTCGCCACATAATCCGCATCACAATCCAGCAGGCGGGCGGCGGTAATGACATTGGTATAAAGCTCGGTGAGCAGTTGCACATCCATAGTGGGACCCATACAGATGCTGACGGGAGTCACGCTGTCACCCGGCACATAGAAACTATTTTCCGGAGAAGAAGTGGGGGCAGTTACCAGCCAGCCATGAGAAGGCTCCTGCACGGTGGTGGAACTAAAGAACCGGGCGGCACCTTTCAAGACGGGATAAATACGACGCAGATAATCCCTGTCTTGCGTATACAGATAGTGTTCCCACAGATGGGCACACAGCCACGCACCACCGGTATTGGTCGCTCCCCAGGAAGGATGTTCACCGGGAGCGGTGTAATTCCATACATTGGTCATCATGTGGAGCACCCAGCCATCTGCCTCATCGCCATAGAAAGTACGCGCACTTGCTTCTCCCGAAGGGACAAGGCGCTCCATCAACGTTGTCAACGGCTGATAGAGTTCGGAAAGTCCGGCTTGCTCCAAGGGCCAGTGGTTCATCTGGATATTGATGTTCGTATGATAGTCCCCGTTCCAGGGAGTCGATACTCCATTTGCCCAGAGTCCTTGCAGATTGGGCGGCAGACTGCCGGGACGGGTACTGCTGATAAGCAGATAGCGTCCGTAGTTATAGTACAGAGCAGCCAATGCCGGCGACTCCTGCTGTGTGAAGCGGAGGATGCGCTCGTTCGTCGGGAGCGTATCATCCGGCGTGGCAGGAAGCGTCAAGGAAACACGGTCGTAGAGGAAACGGTGGGCAGTGACATGGTTGGATAATGAAGAATGGAGAATGGAACATGGAGAATTAGCGGGGGTGGTGAAAGGACGGAGCAAGCTGTCGCAGACTTCCGCATAGCGTTCGCCCGGGAAGTCTGTACCGGCAGCGGCATAGGAGGTAGCGGCAGAAAGTATCAACCAGGCTTCCTGCCCGTTCTTCAAGCAGATACCATTTCCCGGGCTGACAGATGATTCACCACCGTTCTGCACGAGTTGCATCGCCACACGGTATTTCATACCATCCAAACCGGGTTTACCGCTTTCCAACATGCCGTCCATCAAAAGGGTGTTCCCTTGGACAGTCACCAGGCTATGTTCTGCACGGCTCAAACGGGCAGAGAAGTTCAGAGTCCCTTCACGTCCGGCAACCAGATGAATCAGCATGACATCACGGTCACGGGAAACAAAATACTCACGGCGATAATCGACATCTTCCAGCCTGAAAGCCGTGTATGCCACCGCATCGCGCAAGTTGAGCCAACGGCGATAGTTGTTTAATGGAGAGTTGAGAATGGATAATGAAGAATTGTAGGTAAAATCTATATCCAAATCACCCAATACCTGATAGGTTCCATATCTCCCGTCAGTCTCCTGCTTCTTCGGAACGAAACTGCTGTACATCAGCTCCTGTGCCTCTCGGTTCTTTCCCTCAAACAACAGTTGCCGGATGGCAGGCAGACTCTTCGAAGCATCCGGATTGCTATAATCCGCCTCCATTCCGCTCCATAATGATATTTCATTCAGCACAATGTGCTCACGGAGAATGCCTCCGTCGGGCATCATGCCCAAGCGTCCGTTGCCCAAAGGAAGAGTCTCCTCCCAGATAGCGGCAGGTGACGTATAGTACAACTGATGATTACAACTGTCGGCAGGCGCATCGGCTGCACGAAGCAGCAACGAGGCTGCAAGCAGAAATAGAGTGGCAAGTGTCTTCATATTGTTTTTTGATTCTGATTTCAGGCTGCAAACTTACTGCATACACTTTGCAGCATTGCTGCATACCTTTTGCAGTGACGCTGCAAAGCAATTGCAGTAGCGCTGCAAAAGGTATGCAGTACCACTGCAAAACAGTTGCACTGATTTTGCAGTGGTTACGCACTGATTATAAGATTATTGCATTTCGAACGAAACTACACCACGGACGTCGGCAGACGAAGCGCAAACGTATGCCTTGAACTTACCCGGTTCGTACTTCCAAGCTGCGGAAGCCTCATCGTAGAACTTCAAATCATCCGGAGTAAGGGTGAAAGTCACGTTCTTCTCCTGGCCCGGTGCCAAAGCGACTTTTGCAAAATGTTTCAGTTCCTTTACAGGACGAAGCACACTGCATTTATCATCGCCTACATAAAGCTGTACAATCTCTTTTCCGGCAATGCTACCCGTATTCTTCACGGCAACTGTCACCGTCAGCGTACCGTCGGCAGCCATGGCCTTGGCAGAAGCCACCGGTTTGCCATATGTAAAGGTAGTATAGCTCAAGCCATGACCGAAGGGGAAGAGTGCCGGAACCTTCTTGGTGTCGTGCCAACGATAGCCCACCAGAATATCTTCCTTATACTCCTGCTTAATGCTGTCGCCCGGATAACTGAGTTCATCAAAAGCATGTGCACCGCAATCCGTCAACTTGGCAGGGAAAGAGAAGGGCAACTTTCCGCTTGGATTCACCGCACCACTCAGGATGTCAGCCAGAGACTTGCCACCCATGGAGCCTAAATACCAACCTTGCACAATGGCAGGAACCCGGGATACCCACGGCATTTCCACCGCATTACCGCTGAGAAGCACCAGAACGAGATTCTTGTTTACACCCAGCAAAGCTTCAATCAGTTCATCCTGCCCGAAAGGCAAGCCGTATTCCAGACGGTCGCCGCCTTCACAATCCTGGAAGTGGTTCTTGTTCAATCCGCCTACCAGTACCACCAAGTCTGCCTTTTTCGCCATTTCCACGGCTTCTGCACGGAGTGAGTCTACCACATTCTGCGGAATTTCATCTGCACGGCCGTACATCGGACGACCGGCGGCATAGCCTTTCGCATAGGCTACCTTATCACCATAAACGGCACGCAAGCCATCCAGCGGAGATACCATATCCTTCACTTTCAGTTCGGAAGAGCCTCCTCCCTGATTCAGCAAGCGTACGGCATTATCGCCCACCACCAGGATATTCTGATACTTGGCTGCATCAATCGGCAGCAACGGGGCACCTTTCTTTACCACTGGAGCATTCTTCAACAGCACAATGCCCTCATTGCCTATCTCGCGGGCAGCGGCATAATGCTCTTCCGTAGCTACCGAACCATAGGGTTTCTGACGGTTCATCGCCGTACGGAATATCAAGCGGAGAATGCGGGAAGCCTTGTCATCTATTGTAGACATCGGCACTTTACCATCTTTCAACATCTGGAGATAAGGGTTAGCAAGGTAATAATCGTTATAGGTAAATACACTCTCGGACGTCAGACCGTTGGTGTAAGAACCCATTTCAATATCCAGACCGTTGACGGCAGCTTCATAGGTGTCGTGGGCACCGCCCCAGTCGGTAATGACACAGCCGTCGAACTTCCAGTCATCTTTCAGAATCTTGTTCAGTGTGAAATCGTTATGGCAGGCGTGCTGGCCGCGAATCTTATTGTAAGCGCCCATAATGCTCCAGGCACCTCCTTCTTCTACCGCAGCCTTGAATGCAGGCAGATAGATTTCATGCAAAGCACGGTCGCTAAGATTCACATCAATATGTCCGCGCCACAGTTCCTGGTTGTTCAGCGCATAGTGCTTGACACAAGCTGCCACTCCGTTCTTCTGCAACTCCTGGATGTAAGGTACGCACATCACACTGGCCAGATAAGGGTCCTCGCCCATATATTCAAAATTACGACCGTTCATCGGAGTACGGTAGATGTTGACGCCGGGGCCCAGCAACACATCCTTTTCACGATAGCGCGCTTCCTCACCGATGGCCTTGCCATACTTTGCAGACATGTCCGGATTCCAGGTAGCGGCCAGACAAGTCAAAGCCGGGAAAGCGGTAATGCTGTCATTGGTCCAGTTGGCATATCCCCAGTCATTCCAGTTGATTTCGGCACGGACACCGTGAGGGCCGTCGCTCATCCAAAGCTCGGGAATGCCGAGCCGCGGAACACCCGCACTGCTGAATTTACTCTGCGCATGGCAAAGGGCTACCTTCTCTTCCAGTGTCATCCGGCTGAGAGCATCCTTTACACGTGCTTCAATAGGTTGTGCATCGTCCATATAGACCGGTGTCTGTGCAGACACGGTACTGATGGAGCATGCAAGAAATAAGGTTGCTAAAAATTTATTCTTCATGTCTTAATTGGTTAATATGCTAATGTGCCAATTAGCACATCAAATTATCATTTAACTTTAATCGCCGTCGTCGCCTTCTCCAGTCCATCAGCCGTAGCCGTCACCTTGACACCACCCGGTTCACCGTTGTTCTGCAGTACCACCAGGCACTTTCCGTAGAAAGCCTTGCGGTGGTTGTCCTTGAACTTCTCCATAGAGATGGGGCTTCCGTTATCCACTCCAGCAATGAAGCCGGCACCTTCTACGGCAAAGGTCACATCGTTTTCGGCATTCGGACACAAATTTCCATCTTTGTCCAGAATCTCAACCGTAATGAAACTCAAGTCTTTGCCATCTGCCTGAATGGTACTGCGGTCGGGGCTGAGACGAATCTGCGCAGGTTCGCCCGCTGTCCGGATTTCCTGCTCGGCCACAGTCTTTCCTTCCTTGCGGGAAACAGCCTTTACCGTACCCGGCTCATACTTCACGCGCCACATGACGTGGAAATCGTCTTTTCCCTTGCTGCGCACACCCTGCGACTTTCCATTCACGAAAAGCTCCACTTCGTCGGCATTGTTATAATATGCCCACAAATCGATGTCTTGTCCCTCCGTCCAATTCCAATGCGGGAAAAGATGCAACACCGCCTTATCCGGACGCCACTCGGACTGATACATGTAGTAGACATCCTTCGGGAAGCCGGCCAAGTCGATAATGCCAAAGTAAGAGCTGCGTGCCGGCCAACCGTAAGGAGTAGGCTCACCGATATAATCGAAGCCCGTCCAGACGTATTGTCCACTGATAAAGTCGTTGTTCTTCACATGACGCATAGTACCTTCGTGACGGTTGCCCCAAGGAACATGACAGTTGTCGTAGGAGGAGCAAGAGAACGAGGCATCATAGAAAGGCTTGTCCCAACGTTCGGGCCAGATGAACATCGAATCACTCGGCATCCGGTAGTAACCGCGTGTCATCAGGCCGGAAACACTTTCCGTCACGATGAACGGCTTGCCGGGGAAGTTCTCGGGAACACCTGCAAACCAGTCGTCATGGTAATTGAAGCCGATAATATCAAGCGCACCGGAACGGAACAAATGATTGTTCGGGTTCGGCTCGTTGCAGCCTGCCGTCACAGGGCGCGTGGCATCGAGCTTTCTCACCATATCTGCCAGTTTCTTTGTCAGCAGTGAGTTGACGGACATTTCTCCGTCCTTTGCCAGCATATCCGCACTGTGACCGAAGTTCAAGACCAGATTGGCCTCTTCCAGACTCAAGGTGTCGGCTTTGGCATCCGTCCACTGCTCCAGCACTTCGTTGCCGATGCTCCACATGAAGATGGAAGGATGATTGCGGTCACGCACGATAAGGTCAGTCAAATCGCGTTCGTGCCATTCGTTGAAATAGCGTGAATAATCGTGGCGGGTCTTTTTCTTGCGCCACATATCAAAGGTCTCGTCCATCACGATGAAGCCCATACGGTCGCAAAGGTCGAGCAACTCCGGTGCAGGAGGGTTATGGGAACAACGGATTCCGTTGCAACCCATTTCTTTCAGAATCTCCAACTGGCGCTCGATGGCGCGCGTATTCACCGCAGCTCCCAGGCAACCCAGGTCATGATGCATGCAGACACCGTTTATCTTCACTTGTTCACCATTCAGGATAAATCCTTTTTGTGCATCGAAGCGGAAAGTACGGATGCCGGTAGGAGTATAATAACGGTCGAGTACCTCGCCGGTCTCTTTATTCTTGAGGATGCTTTCTACCTTATACATATAAGGTGCATCAATACTCCAGAGATTAGGATTCTTCAATTCTATTTCCTGCTCCATTTCTGCCGGAGCGACAGGCATCAGCTGAGCTTCCGACACAGCCTCACCCACCACATGACCGTCGGCATCCACTAACCGGGATTGCAGGACGACATCAATCAGAGGAATAATTTCCGAATCGAACACAACATATGTACCGTCGGCCTGCTGCACGGAATCTTCCGTCTGCGTCTCTACATCGTACTGTAAACTGGTACGTATCTTCAACCGGGCACTGTTCTTCGACACTTCTTCTGCCGTCACGTAGGTACCCCACTGTGCCACATGCACCGGATTCAGTTTCGTCAACCACACATTACGGTAGATACCGCAACCGGAATACCAACGTGAATTGGGTTGTTCGGCATTGTCCACTCTTACAGCAATCACATTCTTCTCCCCCCATTTGATATAAGGAGTCAAATCATAACTAAACGAGATGTATCCATAGGGGCGTGTTCCCAGTTCATGCCCATTAATATAAACGGTGGAGTTCATATAGACACCATCGAAATCTATGCGATAGCGCTTGCCCTCATCGACCTTATCGGCAATAAAAGTCTTACGATACCAACCTATACCACCAGGCAGAGCACCTCCCCCTGTTCCTGACGGATTGTCCCGACTGAACTCTCCTTCAACAGCCCAATCGTGGGGCAAGTTCAGTTTCCGCCAGTCTGCGTCATTATAATCCAGACGGGCTGCCGCCGTATCATCTCCCAAGCGAAAGGCCCAGTCGGCAGTAAAATCCAAGCTACGGTCATCGCCAGCTACCTCTTTAGGAGCATTGCAACCGGCCAATAGGGACAGCCCGATGGCCAAAGACAATATGATTTTATTCATGGTAATAAATATCTAAAAGATTATCGAGTGCCTACTCCTCTCTCACAGCTATTCAGAAGTGGGGAAGTGCCCGGCACCGAGGAACGACGAGATCGGTACCGGGAAGACTTCTCTCCCTGGCACCGTCGTCTATCATTCTGATTATAATTTTACGGTTTGTGCTTTTCCGTCATACTTCACCGTTGTACCTTTAGCCTTTAAGTCGAACGGTTGCGGCCGGTCTTTGCTTACCTTCACTACATTGAAAGTACGTTCCTTCAGCATACCAGGGAAGTCACCCGTACGGTCGCCGATAACCAGTGTACCCTCAGCATCGTTATAGGCAAACGGTATAGTGGCATATTGTCCCTTCTCATAATTATAGTTCACACCTTCATCCTCATAGAGCGTAAATGCGCCGTCCTTACCCGTATAAACATAGAGGGTGATTTCCGAAGCCGGTTTTTCATCACTGTATTGCATGTCCGGACCATAAGGTACAATGGCACCTTCGCATACGTAGAGCGGAATACGTTCATAAGGAGCATCTACTGTCAACTTCTGGCCGCCATCCACATACTTGCCGGAGTAGAAGTCATACCAACCGCAGCTTACCGGGAAATAAACCTCGCGGCTGCGTGCACCGTATTCGTAAACCGGAGCCACCATCAGGGCAGAACCGAACATAAACTGGTCACCTATATTGTTGACATTTGCATCAGCTGTGAAGTCCATTACGAGCGGACGCATGATGGTATAATCATTGAAGTAAGTCATACCAGCCAAAGAATAGATATACGGCATCATGTTGTAACGCAACTTCGTATAGTAAACGATGGAGTTGTAGCACGGATGTCCTGCCGGAGCAATGTTCCAAACCTCACGGTACGGATACTGGCCGTGTGCACGGAACAACGGGCAGAAAGCGCCGAACTGATACCAACGGGTATTCAACTCTCTCCATTCCTTATAATCAGCATTTTCACGTCCAGTCTTGTTGAATTCCATCTGACCAGCCACATAACGGTTCTCTACACAGAATCCGCCGATGTCCATGGTCCAATAAGGGATACCGCTGACAGCAAAGTTCAAGCCGGCAGAGATTTGCGCTTTCATATCTTCCCAACGGGTAGCGATGTCACCACTCCAGGTGGCAGTAGAATAGCGTTGCAATCCTGCAAAGCCGGAACGTGTCAACAAGAAGACACGCTTGTCCGGTTCCACGCCGCGCTGTCCGTCATAGATAGCTTCAGCATTCATCAGTGCGTATGCATTGAAGAACTTGGCAGAGGGGCCAAGTGCCGTCGGGCCGCAAAGGTCCTTGCGGTATTGCAAATCCGTACAGTCGCGTATGTTCGGTTCGCTGGCATCCATCCACCAAGCGTCAACACCCAGAGGATAGTAGTGGTCTTGCATCTGCTTCCAGAAGAGCTTGCGTGCATCGGCATCGTATGCGTCATAGAAAGAGCCCAGATAGCCGGGGCCTACCCAGTCTTTGATGCTGTCTTTGATAGCCTGCTGATACATCCAGCCTTTTTCGTCAAATTCCTTGAAGTGTTCGGTCGTAGCATAGAACTTGGGCCATACGGAAATCATCAGACGTCCGTTCATGGCGTGGATGGAGTCGACCATTCCTTTCGGGTCGGGGAAACGTTCGGGGTCGAACTCATGGCTTCCCCAAGAATCCTGCTTCCAGTGCAGCCAGTCGATTACGATATTGTCGATAGGAATCTGACGTTCACGGAATTCCTTCAAGGTGGAGAGAACCTCCTCACGCGTATTGTACTTCTCACGGCTCTGCCAGTAACCCATCGCCCATTTCGGCATAATCTGGGATTTACCTGTCAATGTACGGTAGCCGCTAATCACATCGTCCATATCATCACCATAAACGAAATAGTAGTCTATTTCATTCTGCATTTCACCCCACCAGGAGAGTTTGTTCTGTTCTTCATCAGCCACCGGACTCAATACCCGCAGACCGCAGTAAGAAACACCGGCATCAGGCTTCCACTCTATCTTCAACGGAACGCGCTTGCCCGCTTCCAGATTGACAGCAAACTTATAACTGTTAGGATTCCAAGCCGTACGCCAACGTTCGGGAACCACCAACTCATTATCAATATATACTTTCATGTAGCCTGCATAGTAAAGGATGAAGCGGAACAAGCCGCTTTCTGCCGGTTCTATTTCTCCCTCATAAACTACGTCGGACCCTCCGAACGGGAACTCCGCAGGCAAATTAATCACCTTACTCAGATGTGCGGCACGGTCCAGATGTTCAAAATAAAGAGAATCCTCACGACGTACAAGGGTTTCCACGTCTTTCTTGCCCGGAATATATGTACCGGTCAAAGCACCTTCCTTGCCCTCTTTATCATAAAGTTTGAAGACATCACCCAGCTGTGAGTAATCGCGCGGGTCACCGAAACGGCAGAGCGAATAGCTGTCCCAAAGCACACCGTAGTTCTTATTAGACACGATAAAGGGTACAGACACCTTTGTATTGTACTGGAACAGTTCCTCATTCTTACCTTTATAGTTGAACTCATCCGCCTGGTGCTGGCCCAAGCCATAGAAAGCCTCATCATTGCCTGCCGACTGGAATACTTGACGTACTGTATATCCTTTCGTACCTTCCACTTCCACCGGAGTAAAGGTCCGCCCGTCAGAGTCTTCAGCCAGAATCTGCTTGCCATCGGTATCCGTGAAGCGTACCTCACCCGTTGTCTTGGACACAATGGCACATAATTCCGATGTCTTGACAGTCACTTCATCGCCCTGCTCTTCGACCTTAAAGTCGGTCTTATTCTGTTGAGGGATCACAATGAGACTCTGCTCCTTTGAAAATTCCTTCTCAGGAGTAGCCGATACATGAATGAGCTTCTCACCCATTACTTCCAATCTTACTTTACGCACATCCGTCGGTTGCTGCTGCTTGACTTCCACAACAACACCGTTCTCGGTCTTTTGGAATCCGCCTCCGGAACATGCGGCGAGCATCCATCCGGCAAGCAAATAAACTGAAGTGTTTTTCAATTTCATATTACTGTTTTTAAAGTGAATTTTCTCTGATGTAAAAATAGAAAATTTCCTCCAAAAACGAGCCCCCCTGATGTTGAAACAAAAGGGCGCTTTTGATTCCCCTAAAAAACAATATGTTTCCATAAAGGGTATCTTTTGTTATTTGCCCTCTCTTTCCTGATAAACAGAGGGCAAAACACCGAATTCATCCTTGAAATATTTGCTGAAATACTTGGGGTTGTTAAAGCCCAACTGATACGCTATCTCCGATACATTTTGTTGACTCTCGCGCAACATCTGCGCCGCTCTTTTCAGACGGATGACACGGATAAATTCAATGGGTGTCTTACCGGTTATCTGCAAGAGTTTCTTGTAAAGATGTACCCGGCTCATGCCCAATCCCCGGCTTAACTCTTCTACGGACAAGTCACACCGACCGATGTTCGCCTCCACATACTTGATGGCATTTTCCACCAGCTTTTCGTCCAGCGAGGTAATAGCTATTTCACTTGGTTCGGGGTCGACGAGCAACTTTGCCTTGCGCTTCTTGCTCAGGTCAATCAGCTTACGCATACGCAGAATCAGAATTTCCACATTGAAAGGTTTCGTCACATAATCATCCGCACCGATGGTCAACCCCTCCACTTTATCTTCCACTGCCTGCCGTGCAGTGAGCAATATCATCGGAATGTCACTCGTGCGTTTATCGGTCTTCACCCAGCGACACAATTCATTCCCATCCATCTCGGGCATCATTACGTCACTGACAATAATATCCGGCATCAGTTCCGGTATTTTCTGCCAAGCTTCCCGGCCATTGGAAGCTGACTGTATACGGAAATACAAGCTCAGACTATCTTTCATGAAGGCAACCAAATCTTCATTATCATCCACAATCAGGGCCAACGGCTTTTCTTTTTCATCTTCATTATCCTCCATATCGTCCGGCAAATCAACCGAAAGCGCTTCCTCTTCCATACCCGGCAAAAGTTCCTCATGCTCTTCCACCTCTTCTGTAAGCGGTGCAGGCTTGGGAGGACTTACACGTACATGTTTAACCGGGAGCTCAACCAGAAACACACTACCGGAACCCACATTGTCGACAACGCGCACCGTACCCTCATGCAGCGTCACAAAGTCGCGTACCAGGCTCAAGCCAATACCGCTACCCGTTGACTGGTGTTCCGGTTCTTCCTGCTCCACCTGATAGAAACGTTCAAAAATCCGCTCCTTGTCTTCATCCCTGATACCGACACCGGTATCCGATACCTTTATCAACAATCTTCCGGACATCTCTTTCGACATTTCCAATGCCACATCCACACGTCCCCCGTCCGGAGTAAATTTGAAGGCATTGGACAGAAGGTTCATCACAACTTTACCAATTTTATCCTCGTCGAATGACATATTCAGCGATTCCATGGCCGAAAAGAATGTCAGATGCACATGTTTCTTTTCAGAAAGCATCAGGAAAGAAGCACAGATGCTACGCACATACGCCACAATATCCCCCTCGGACAAAGTGAGATGCAATCCTGCCATCTCATTCTTACGGAAATCGAGCAACTGGTTGACCAAATTCAACAAACGCTGCGCATTGCGGTACATCAGTTGCAGCTTGCCATGCAGTTTTTCGTCCGTAATCTCCTTCATCATACTTTCCATCGGCGATATAATCAGCGTAAGCGGCGTACGCAACTCATGGCTGACATTCGTAAAAAAGCGGAATTTCATCTGGCTCAACTCCTCCCTCTTCTTCGCATCTTCCTCTATCTGGCGGATTCTGAACTTATTACGTTCCCTCCGTTGTACGGCATAAAGTGAAAAGGAAACAACTCCTACTATCAGAAGAGCATAAACGATATATGCCCACGGAGTCATCCAGAAAGGCGGAAGAATGACAATCTTGAGCGAAGCCTCTTCAGTGCCCGCATATCCGTCACTGTTTGTAGCCTTCACTTTTAAGATGTAAGTCCCCGGAGCCAGATTGGTATAGGTAACGCGATGCATATCGGACATACTCGTCAGCCAGTTCTCATTAAATCCTTCCAATTTATAGAAATACTGTGTCTTTTCGGGCAGCACGAAATTGTCCGACGCAAACAGCACCGTGAACACATTCTGCTTATAATCCAAGACAACTTCTTCTGTTTCATTCAAAGCTTCCTTCAAGATGACACGTCCTGCATACTCCTTGCCCACCTTCACGTCTTCATTGAACAACTGGAAACCGGTAAACATAACCTTGGGCAACGTACGGTTATACTTTATGTTGCCCGGCTGGAAGCGATTCAGCCCATACAGTCCTCCCACTACAATCTCGCCCGTATGCAGTCGTTTGAGGGAACGCTGGTTGAAGTCACAACTCTGCAACCCGTCCTTGTCATTATAGGTATAGCAACGGAACACGGGCTGCTCCGTCTTGCTGTCAACGGACAACACCACGTTTATCAGTTCTCCTCCGGTGCTGATCCATATACTTTTGTTTTCATCTTCCGTAATACCTAATATCAATAGTTTGGAGAAACCGGGCTTGATAGGCACTTCGTACAATTCATCCCGTTTGCTGTCATATACATTCAAGCCTTCACGCGTGGCTATCCATAGCAAACCGCGACTATCTTCGTAAACTTGATTGATATTTTGGTTGGAAAGTCTGGTCTTACCCGATTTTGTACCTGCAAAATTTGTAATCTCGCCGGTCCTAAGGTCCATGAAAGCCATCCCTGCCGAAGTACCGATAACCAGATTATTGTCACAGCTGATGCAGAGGGATGAGATATAGTCCGACACAAGGTTTGAATTACCTGTAGAATAGGTGGTAAATATCCCCGTCTGAGGATTCAGGCATTGCAATCCTCCCCCTAACGTACCGATCCAGATATTTTTGTCCGCATCTTCTGCCAATGCCCATACATTGTCATAGACCAGCGAGTTACTGTCTCCCTTACGGGACCGGTAATGGATAAAGCGGTTCCCATCATAGCAATTCAGTCCGCCCCAGAAAGTACCTGCCCACACTCTGCCGCTACTGTCCCGAAGAAGGCAGACTATGACATCACTCGAGATAGAGTGGGGATCTGCCGTATGCGAAAAAACCATACGTTCATCTGTCACGCTATTCCAGCGCACCAGCCCGCGGTCGTTGGTTCCCAGCCATACGATGTCACCGCCTCCGTCCTCCACGCAATTGATGTCGCCTACATCGGCAATACCGAACTTGAAAATGCTTTCATTATAGAAAGAGATGCCTTTCTTGTAGGTTCCCACCCACATCGTACCGGCCTCATCTTCATAAAGAGCCGTTATTGTATTGTTGGACAGAGTACGCCCGTTATTAGGTTCATTCGCCAGACGGATTTTCCGTCCCGCCGGTTCTATCAATTCAACGCCATCCTGATCCCTGCCTACCCATATACATCCGTATTTATCCTGTGCCACTGCACGTACGGTATTGTAGGTGTCCGTTCGGGGAGAACGCTGTTCCCAAACCTTCTGAGAAAGGCTATAAATCCACATCCCCTCCACACTGAATATCCACGCCCGCCCACTATGGTCGACAAACAAATCAAAGGTAGCATTCTTTACTTCCCTGCAATCTTCGGCAATGCCCGGATTGGTCCACTTGATATTTTGCTTTTCCTCATCTATACAAGCCAAGATACCGTTACTCAGAACCAGCAGGATTCCTTCGCCGCATTCTTTCATGTCGGACACTTCGGCTTTCGCAAGCAGTTCATCCGCCCCCTTTACTGCTACGGCATTTTTCTGTTCCTCTCTATAGCTGTAAACACCTTTACCATTAATATAGATCCAGAAAGTCTTTTCCTTATCAATATAGATAAGCGAAGGATTTCCGGTCAGACCGATGTTCCACATCCAGGCTTCCACATTACGGTCAAAAACATCGGAAGCCGAGTTGTAAATGGCATACCCGCCTCCCGTACGTATCCACAAATTACCGGACGTATCTTCTTGTATATCCTCGACATAACTATCGGGAAGAGATTTCTCATCATCTTTCTGGCTGCGATAAATCTTTATATTGTAACCATCATAGCGGTTCAGCCCCGAAGCTGTACCAAACCACATGAATCCGTTTGAATCTTTATAAATAGCATTAACCTGATTATTGGAAAGTCCGTCTTTCACTTCCAAATGTTTAAACATGTAGTCGTGTGAAGCAGCAGAGAAACATACCATCCAAACCCACAAGAGCAGTAGTTGCAGTCTTTTCATACTATCAGAGCTAAGGGAAGTTATTTTTATTGCAAATGAAGTGAAAAACGAACAGAAAAGCAAGAAAAGGCAAGGATTTTTAAAGAAGGAGAAGCATATCCCTCGCGGACATACTTCTCCGTAACCAATCAAAAAAACTATATCAACAATCCTTGTAACCTATAAAACCTATTTGTATGATACTTTTAAAAACTGTCTTTTATTCTATCCACCACTCAATCAATAAGGGTATTGACCGGCTGCGGCTCCCTTCATGATGCCCTCAATGGCATAAGCCTCCTTCGCCGTACCCGTACCACGGTTCATGTCACCGCCGGTTTCCCAATAGAAGGGGACACAACCGTGTTTTTTCGCCTCTCGGGTGACTACCTCATTCCAATAGGAGCGGCTCTTGTTATGCATCTCCTGGTCAATATCAGGATAGGCAAGTTCAGAAGTCCCCTCTATCTTGTCTTCTTTTGCCCGCTTCATGGCACTATACTCGCCTACAATCACAGGAATTCCCTTATCTGCATAGGCCGTTTTCATCTTCTGGAATTGCTGCTTCACATAATCTTCTTCGTAACCGGTGGCATTATGAATGGAACCGGATACATGATTATCCTTACCCCAATAAAGGAATACATTGCTCCAGGTTTCGTCATGGTTCATCATGGTGAACTGATAGGGATCATAGAAGTGAACTTCCACCATCAGACGGTCGGGTACCTCATCCTTGGGCATCGTGTAGTCATTCACCGTCTTGTCAATATTGGTATAAGGACCTTGCACAATCAGACAACGGCTCGCATTATTTCCTCCGGTGGCACGCACGGCATCAATGAAGGTCTGTTCGTATTTCAAGATGACATCTATGGCCGATGTGCCAACGTTCCCCTGGTCTTGCTGTCCGGGTTCGTTACATCCGGCAAAGAGCAGGTGTTCGTCATAAGCATTCAGTTTATTGGCAATCTGTGTCCAGATAGCTTTCTGCTTGGCATCTACTTCGCTGCTGTAACCATGGGTGATACTCTCTTCAAGCCAACCGCCATCCCAATGGATATTGACAATGGCATACATATCATTGGCTACACAGTAGCCCACCACTTCGCTCACCCGGTCGAGCCATGCAGCATCTATCTCATAGGTCGATGGATTCACAATGTAGTAATCCCACGCGCAAGGGATGCGCACCGCATTAAATCCCAATGCCTTCAGCCCTTTGATATATGCCTCGCTCACTTTAGGATTTCCCCATAACGTTTCGCTCGCTATCTTGTTCTTGTTATCACAAGCTTCCAGCGTGTTGCCGATATTGATACCTGCATACATCTTGGCGGCAAGTGTCCTGGCATCGCTTTCCATATTGCCGGTTTCGCCCGCACCCTGCTTTACGGTCACAGTCTCCGTCAGGCTACCCAAAGTAAAAGAGATATGGCCTTCGCGCGCTCCCAAAGGATTGGGAGAGACGGTAAACTTGAAAATCTTGTCTTCCATGGCACGGGTATTGACCGCCTTTATCCAAGAAACATCGGAAACGGCTTGTACGTCACCATTGGTTTCCACCACCACAGAAACATCTCCTCCCGCAGCTGGCAGGTCGAAAGAGGTAGAGTTGGATATGATTAATCCGTCCGCAGCCGTTTGTTTCACTGTGAAGCTCCCTACTTCGCTGCCTCCGGCTTTCACCGTTACCTTGGCTTCACGGTCACTCGTGTCCGTATTGGCTTCTGCCATAACGGTATACTTCAAAATACTACTCGAAGCAGAACTTTCGGCAGTAACCTTACACCACTCCGGTGCACTGCTGGTAACTTCCAATGCAACGTTCGACTTGATGTTCAGCGTACTTATTCCTCCGGTCTTGGAGAAAGTCATTCCATCCGTCAGAATGTTCGCGGGAATCGTTATTTCTGGAGTCACAGTATCATCATTGCCGGAACATGCGGCAACGAAAGAAGAGAAAAGCAGTGCCGACAGCACCAGGCAAATTTGGAATTTTTCAATGATATTCTTCATCATGTCTTTACGTATTAAAAATAATGGTTAAATCAGTGAGAGCAAAAGTAGCGGAAAAGGCGGAAAACACACCGATGCCATGTTATCTGCAACGGTATCATTTGTTTCCGAATAGGGTTCAAAAGTAATCATTGAATGACATCGGGTACATCCGGCTTGTTTGAACCGAAAGAATACTTTATTTTTGTGTATAAACACTTCCTTCAACTACCCTGATTCATATATCTGATAAACTATTTAAAATACAATGCATTTATGAGAAAGATGATGTTACTTTTAGGACTGGCGCTCAGCCTGTCCTGCTTTTCACAAAACCGGCAAGGTTATCAAAATCCCGTTATTCCCGGTTTCCATCCCGACCCGAGTATCTGCCGCGCAGGAGATGACTTTTATCTGGTCAACAGTAGTTTCCAATATTTTCCGGGCGTACCGTTGTTCCACAGCAAAGACCTCATCAACTGGGAACAAATCGGACACTGCCTGACGCGCCCCTCACAACTGCCGCTTCACGACGCCGGCCCGTGGGGAGGAATCTATGCACCCACCATCCGCTACAACGACGGTACATTCTACATGATTACCACCAACGTGTCCGACAAAGGCAACTTCCTTGTACACACTACCGACCCGCGTGGCGAATGGTCAGAACCTATATGGCTCAAGCAAGGCGGCATAGACCCGTCCCTCTATTTTGAAGACGACAAGTGTTACCTTGTCAGCAATCCGGGCGTAGGTATCTATCTGTGCGAAATCAACCCCAAAACCGGCGAACAACTCAACGAGTCCAAACGCATCTGGAACGGCACGGGCGGACGGCACCCTGAAGGGCCGCATATTTACAAGAAAGACGGCTGGTATTATCTGCTGATTTCCGAAGGCGGCACGGAATACGGCCACAAAGTGACAATAGCCCGTAGCCGCGATATAGACGGCCCGTACGAAGAGAATCCCGCCAATCCCATCCTGACCCACATCAACAAGAATGCACAAAACAGCCCGATACAAGGAACCGGCCATGCCGACCTGATACAAGCCCCTGACGGTTCGTGGTGGATGGTGTGTCTCGCTTTCCGTCCGCAAAGCGGCAACCATCACCTGCTGGGACGCGAAACGTTCCTTGCTCCCGTGCGCTGGGACAAGAATGCCTGGCCGGTAGTAAACGGAGATGGCACAATAGCCCTGCAAATGGATGTGCCAACCCTACCGCAACATCCTCTTGCCCCCAAGCCTGCACGCACCGATTTCAAAAACGGCAAATTAGGTCCCGAATGGGTTCATATCAGAAACTATCATCCGGAAAACTATACCTTTGCTTCCGGTAACCTCCGTCTGAAAGCAACCCCCGTAAACCTGAACAACGGAAAAGGCAGTCCTACTTTTGCCGGCCGCCGGCAAGAACATATCGACTTCACAGCCACCACTTCCATGCAACTGAAAAAAGCCGCCAGTGGCGACGAAGCCGGCCTGACGGTCTACATGTTCGAATCATCCCATTACGATTTATTAGTCAAGCAATTGGCAGACGGGAAACAAGCTGTAGTATTGCGCTACCAATTGAATGAATTGACCCATACGGAAAAGGAAGTTATTCTGCCCCAGGGGAAAGTACAACTCCGTGTAAAAGGCAGCAACGAAATCTATTCGTTCGAGTATGCCACAAACGGAAAGGACTTCAAAGAACTGGGCCGAATGAATACGCGCTATATCAGTACAGAAACCGCCGGTGGCTTTACGGGAATCATGCTGGGATTATATGCTGTCTCCGGTTCTCAAACCTCAAAAGCATATGCAGACTTTGAATACTTTGATTACGAAGGAAAATAGCAGCCAATCTTAGAGAAAGCCCCTGCTTTTCTCCGCTTCCGCCCCTTTGTCTGTCCGATTCAGTACAAAGATTCATAAACGGGCCACTTAGGTGAACTGGTTTGTTCACCTAAGTGGGCTGATTTGTTCACTACTATGAACAAGGCGGACCATCTTAGTGAAGATACCATACAACCACTATGTTTATCGTGATAAGTACCCATCCCGTCCGAACAAAGTACAAGGCAAAGAGCTATCAAAGCGCCGCCTTACGAACCACCTCCTTTATTTTATTCTCTCTATGGTTCTTCAATCCATATCAGAACGAGACACACCGGTGAGAGCAAAACAAAAAATCCGGGATGACTTGCATCCCGGATTTCCTATCTAACCAGTATATTTCCGTCTATCTCTCTTACCATTCAGGAACAGAGAAAAGAGTGTGGAACGTGAACTTCACTTCCATAGAACTGCTGAAACCAAGTTCCTTGATAACATCACCATCAGGAGTACCGAAAGCGCACCCTTTATCCTTTGTTGCCCCATAGCAATTCCAAAGTTCCAGACGATACTTCGGGGATTCATTGGCATCGAGCACTTTGGATGCATCAAATGTCACTTCCTTGCCATCCAGATAGAGGTTGTCAAGTGTGGCATGTAAACCGGGGAAATACTTGTAAATGTCAGCCACTTCAACGAAGGTCATGATGGAACCTGCCGCATAGTCGGCAGATTCGTACTTAATGTCGAACTGAGAAGCCACAAGGCTGTACTGGAAGTTCTCGTATTTCACCTCGAACGTAGCTCCTGCGTTATATCCCCATGCACTTCCCCAATCCGGATTGACAGTAACCAGATTAGGCGTATAAATACCTGCACCGGTACCGTCGGTAATGACGGTGCAGACAATCTCAAGCTTCTCCTTGAAATGGATGGCAGGCTCGGTACCTTGATTTTCTACATCGCTGAACGGACTGAAGGGTACTTTATTGTCAGCTGAACCGGCTCCATAAGCATTGAACAACTGAACACGGTACTTGCCGTTTCCTTCAATGTCGCCATAGTAGAAGCGATTGGCATCAAACCGGATGGAAGTACCATCCAGCTTGATTTCGTCAATGCGTACAAACGAATTGGGATAACGCTTCACCATATCGACAAAGTCAAGCGTAAACACCATAGCATCGGTACAAGTTCCCTCGAAAACAAACGTGTGCTGTCCAGCCAAGTCTTCGGGTGAAATGGCTGCAAGCGGTGCATCCCAACTTCCTGCCCATGACGAATTGGCGATATTGAGCATTACCGGAACCTGCGCATCGGCATCGGCCTTGGCCTGACTGTAATAGTTCAACGAATAGCCATAGTCGCCATCGGGCAAGGCAATCTGCAAGCCGTCGGCAGTCAACGACAAAATGTTCAGCTTACCACTCTTTGTACCAATCGAAGTGTTGGCACTAAGCACGTTTATATCAATGTCAATCACCTTGTTCGCCTCGTCAATCGTAAACTTACCTGTCTCATCGGTCACGGTGCCGTCTTCGGCAATGCGATGAATGTTCACCGTACCGTCTTCCTTGAGTTCCATATAACCGTAGTCCTTTCCGTAAGTATAACCTATCCAACCATTACCGGTACCCATCTCCCAATGAATCTGCTGTTCAATGTTGGGTTGTCCGTTGGAAACTGTGCTCCAGTTGTCCGTAACACCCCACTGCGTGAAAGGTCCTTCAAACACGTGCTGCTTACCGTCCTGGCCATTGTCAAGATACCACTTCTGATAGAGCAGAGCCTTGTTGAACGGTACGTTCTTGGCTGTGGAAACAGCGCGTACAGCCATACCTTGATAAACTGCGGCAGTGATACGGTGATTGACAGAAGCTGCAAACTGGTAACCTACCGCAAATTCTGTATTGGAAGAGTTGACAGTACCGGTGAGGTAATATCCTTCAGTACCCAGCGCCGTCACATCGTTTGCCACACGCGTACCGGCTGCAGGCAGGAAGATGGAATTACCATTAGGACCGGTGAACTTGAAACCTGTCACTCCATTCTGCTCAGTCCACTCTTTCTGGCACAACGTGAAGAGTTCCTCGAAATCATCGGCAGTAGGCAGTGTGGCACGCCCTTGAAATGCACGGAAAGCCAAGTCGGAAGCCGTTTTATAAGTATCGGCCGAAGCATAGTCGGCAGGGTCGATGCTATTGTTGCATCCGGTCAGGTCACCGAATCCGAAAAGGCCACCCAGTCCAGTCTCGCTCTTGGCACCCACATTGAAGCGAGCCCACTTCACGGAGAGTCCCAGGTCGACAAGGTCATTGTCGAGGTCGAAGTCATAGGCAGAAGTAGTGAAACTCTTCACCTCACCATACACAATGCCGCTACCCAGATTGAGGTAAGCCGCATAATAGTATTGCGTTTCGGGCACCAACCCTTCATGGACGAATGAATAGCTGTCCTTAAGTTCCTCACTCTTCACAATAAGACCTGCACGAACCGCTTCTACATCGGATGAAGTAGAGATAACGACACCACAAGTAGCATCGGCCGTAGCATCGGTCAGCGTTCCACCCAATACAGCCGAAGCGAAGTCGACAGATGCGGCATCGGCAGTAGCCACCTTGGCATTGGTGGTGAGCAGGCTCTTCACCTCGCCCCTGTAATACACCTTACCCTGCAAGCATACATAAGCCTGATAATAGAGCGTGGAGTTATTGCTCAACCCGTTCAACTGAGCACTGAAGGCGCTGCCGTCATAAGCGGCCTGCACGTCCTCGGGCAGGTTGTCTTGCGCAGAACCATAGAAGAAACCGGTCTTATAGCTTCCGGCATCCATGCCATCCAACCCGGAGAGCGTGGCATGGAGCGTAGCGGTAGTGGCGGTCACATCGGACGACCCCGTCACCACCGACGATTCATTCAGAATCGGAGTGGTGTGGATAGTATAGTCGTCATCTTCACTACACGAAGCCAACGAAAGGCCCAGTGCAAGTGAAAGTATTCCTAAATATATCTTTGTCTTCATATATACTAAATTCATTTAAGTGGTTATTCAATGGTCATCGAAATTATCTCAACCTTCACATCCGGCTGTCCGTCTTCGGTGGCAGCCACAGTGGCAAGCCCCTTATTCTGGATACCGATACAGATACAGCTGCTTCCTTCGTAAGTCACAGTGGCACCGGTGGTATTGGTCACGGACACAGTCTGTACAGCTCCTTCGGCAGTGTCAAAGGCCACGGCATGAGCCAGGTTGTAGCAGTCATCTTCCCAAGCATTTCCGATGTTATTGTCCATAATCACGGTCTTAGGAGTCGCGCCCTCGTTCCAAGTGATTCCACTCAGCACTTTGTACTGTATCTTCAGCGTCTGGTTCTTTTTCAACTTCACCTTCGTGATGTCGATCGGCCATCCCGCGTCACCACCGCCCCAAGGATTGTAGAACTGCAAGCGCAAACGATCGGGATTTCCGTCACCGAAAAGAATTTGTACCTTGCTGTTGTCTACCTTGATTTCAGTAGGCCCGGTAGGTCCGGTAGCGATAGGTTTGTAGTTGAGGTTGGCACAAAGATAAGAATCCACGGCTCCCTTGTCATTGGTCGTTGCAGGCACACCCATCTGGAAAGAGCTGGTGACATCGCAAGCCATTACGGTAAACTCGCTTCCCTTCACTTCCACCGTGCGCTTATCACCGGTAGCGGTGAGGACGGTTATCTCAACCGGATTGCCGTCGGCATCCATAAATTTCAATTTGCCGTCTTCAATGGCAAGCTTACCGGCATTGGTACCGTCATCCCATTTGTAGCCATCGGCCGTGCTGCTCAATACCAGCTCATAGTCGGCAATGGAAGCATCGGCCACAGGTGCCCATGAAGAACCGTACTGTCCCTTCACTACGCTTTCCCAAGCAGCAGAGCCACCATTCCACCATGTCCAGTCATAAGGTTCTTCATCATTGATGAGGAAGCGTGCCTCATTGCCCACATAGGTGACACCGTTGATTTCAGTAGTGAACAGTTTGGTTGCCAAATCTTCAATGACAGGCTGTTGTACTTCGGCAGGCTGAAGCAAACCCGGATCTTCAGTCGGTATGATACTGGGGTCATTATAAGCCTCTTCGGAAATGAAGTTCCACACCAGCCACCACGGACCTTCGCTATTGGTACGCATCGTAGCTACCTGCAGCAGATAAGGAGTACATTCTATAATCTTGATGTCGTTGGTATAGTTGGAACAGACATCATCAAAACCCTCGTTATGCAATGAATAGGTACCGCCATAGAAAGATATGACAGGGCGTTTCGGGTCAGACACATTCAAGTTGAAAGTTCCGGTGGCATCCGTCGTGCCCGAAGCAGCCACCCGATGAAGTTCCACCGTACAGCCTTTCACAGCATCCAGGCCGAAAGTGATGTACGACTGGAAATAGGGGTCGTCTGCCGGAATGAGCCACGATTGGATACCCGGATCCCAGTTGGGAGCCCAATTGGCGCTACCAATCATAAGGTCGGTAATATTGCTTCCATCATTTTTCACATCAGTGTGGCTCATGTACATCACCGGTCCCGAACAACGGCCAATACCAAAGTTCTTGTCAATGGGAACCCACTTACGGCTCTTGCCCACTCCACCTGCAAGGTTAGCCCAGATAGGGTCTTCGAGCATGGCAAAGTTATTGGTCTCTACCTTGAAGGTATATGGTTCGCCATATACCGGACCTGCCGGTGTGGAAGCGCCGAAAGTCACGCTATATTCTCCGGCAAAAGGAAGTGCCAAGTCAAGAGTGGTCTTTTGAGAAGGACCGCTTGGAGTGACCCACAAGGGAGTGGCTCCCTTGATGAGCGAAGTCAGATGAATCGTATTAGGATCATTGGCATCAGGGGTCACCGTATAGGCGATACCTTCCACCAGATCATCGGAGACATAGGTTTTTGCCCCCATCTCGTACTCTTCGGGCGAGCAAGCGGAAAATATCAAAGCCGCTCCTGCCAATATGGAAAAGAATGATTTAAGTCTCATATCTTATTGTTTTTTTATTTTTTTATTTACTCTATTAATGGTACTCACCATCACCATCCGGGATTCTGCACAAGTACACTCTGCGAAAGGTTAATTTGATTATAAGGAATCTGGCTCAAGCCTTTGGTGGCTTTCACACGGTCGGCTCGTATGGTTACCGCGTCATCAGTGCCTCCACTCTTCACCTTGACACCATTCAAGGCGAGCTTCTCGGCTGCCACGTCGATACCTTGACGCAGGAGATCCCAATAATTAATGCTTTCAAAAGCAAATTCAAGACGACGTTCTTCCATAATAGCTTGTTGAGACACACTCTTAGCTTGATAGTTGGCCGATACTGTTCCGTTGTCATCAACCTGATAAGCACGCTTACGCACTTGGTCGAAATAAGTTTGCGCATTGGGGCTACCCAGTTCTGCGGCCATCAACAATACGTCGGCATAACGGATAATAACGTAGTCTTGGCGGTTCTGTGTCTGGAAGTCACCGCTACCATCCTGCTTACCGGCATGGCTTCCATCGGCATAGCAAAGGGGAGCATACTTCTTCACAGCATAGCCGGTATATTCACGCCAGTCATTAAAACTGGTGGTAAAGTCGGCCGAACCGGTGATTCCTTCCCCTACCAAATCAATGATAGAAGCCGAACGGCGGAGGTCACCAGAGGGAAACGCTTCCACAAAATCAGGATTTACCGTCAATGCGCCCCATCCCTTGCAATAGGGAGCAGCATTAAGCTGGCGCATACCCAACATCACCTGCCAACGGTTGGAGTCATTATTCCCGTTATAATCCTGAGTAGCGGTAAATTTCAACGCAAGAATGGTTTCCTTGTTCCCATCACCGGCATATGTACCCTTCAAAGTTTCATAGTCTCCTTTTTCGGCCACTTTTGCAGAAGAAGCCGGCCATAAATTCTTGAATTGCGGTACCAAACCATATTCTCCTGAAGCGATTACGTCTTCTACAGCAGCCAAAGCTTCGGCACGAGTCACTTCTGCAGGTTCTTCACCGTAATATCCGGTATAGAAAAGATAGGCACGTGCCAGCAAAGCCTCGGCGGCATATTTTGTAATATGTCCGTCGTTCTTGGTATAGTCGGCCTTGGGATAAGCGTCACCGGGAATATTCTCGATAGCATATTTTAAGTCAGTAAATATGGCACTGAACACCTCTTTGGCAGGTGAAGGAGCGCGATTTTCGTTTACCGGTTCCAGAAAGAGTGGGATATTCCCCCATAAACGAACCATATCCAGATAAAGCAATGCACGCAACGTACGACATTCACCCATATAGATACCACGTTTGCTATCCGATTCATTCCATACAATCTGCTCTTCATGAGCTATCAGCTCGTTACAGCGATAGACGCCCGCATAATAATTTTTCCAGTCACCTTCGTATAGGTTGAGGTCAGCCGGCGATTGGGAGATGTCAAAACGGTCAATGGCCTGATAGCCACGTCCATCGGCATTTCCGGTAGCGCCAAAACACTCGGCACTCATCACCTCGGAAGCCATATAAAACCCTACCATCATGGCTGATGAAGTCTGGCGCCAACCATCATAACAACCTATCAGAGCACGATAAGCATCTTTTTCAGTCTTATAGAATGTACCGGTTGAAGATTCAGTCTTCGACGTAACATCGAGAAAACTGTCGGTACACGAAGCCAGTCCCAAACTCAGGAGCAGGACACTTGCCATAAATATATTTTTGTTTTTCTTCATATCAGTCTATATTTTAAAATTTCAAGTTAACACCAAACAATACGGTACGGGGACGGGGGTAATAACCTAAATCAACGCCCGATACCCAACCTTGTCCGTTATCTCCTTCGGGACCATAACCTATTTCCGGATCCATGCCGTCATATTTGGTAAATGTGAACGCATTCTGTACCTGAGCATAGATACGGCACTGGCTGATGACCTTACATCTCAGTAGCTTGGCAAAGTCGTAGCCCAAAGTAATGTTACTGATTCGCAGGTAATCACCATCCTGCACGTAGAGGTCGGAGAACTGCCAGTTGAGATTCTGGTCTGTGACACGAGGTATGCGATTGCTGGTTCCCTCTCCTGTCCAACGTCCTAAAATTGCAGTAGTATAATTGGCTTGCTTGGAGGTATGGTTACGATAGCTCTGGACAATCTGCTGTCCGAAAGCACCGTTGGCCACTACAGAGAAATCAAGTCCTTTCCAGTTGAAACCGAGATTGAAGCCCATAGTGAAATCAGGAATACCGTTACCAAGATCGGTCTTGTCAAGCTCGTTCACCCGTCCGTCATGGTTGATGTCCACAAACTTCACGTCACCTGGTTGTACGTCAGCTTGCAGCACACCGTTACCAGCCTTAATCCAATCCTCTATTTCTTGATTGTTTTGGAATATGCCTGCTGTCTTGAAACCATAGAAATAACCGATAGGCTTACCATTCTCGGCACGATAGAATTCAGGAGTATTGTCATACAACTGGTTGGTAGAGCCATGAATGATACCATCGTCGTTAGGAATCTCTCCGACCTTATTCTTATTGTAGGCACCGTTGATACCGATATTGTAACTAAAGTCTTTGCCTATTTGGTCATTCCAAGTAAGATTGAGTTCCACACCGGTGTTTTTCACTCCACCGCCATTAATATAAGGAGCACCTGCTCCGGCAGTAGCAAGAATAGGAGCCACCACGAGCCAGTCTTTAGTATCTTTAATGTAGAAATCGAAATTAACACCCAGGCGACTGTTGAGGAATCGGGCATCAAGACCGATATTGGTCTGCTGTGAAGTCTCCCACTTGATGTTCGCATTAGCCAGACGACTGGGGTAAGCTCCCCAGTTGGTTCCGAGCTGTGCCGCAGCATCCGAATCGCCGTAACCGCTACCGAAAAGATAGTGAGTATTGGTACTCTTGATAGGAGCCAGATATTGGAATGCGTCAATGTTGGCATTACCCACTTGTCCCCAGCTGGCACGTAGTTTCAGGAAGTCGAGCCAGTTTTGCGTATTTTCCATGAATTTTTCGTTAGTAATGGTCCATCCTGCCGATACCGAAGGGAAGTAACCAAAACGGTTGCCTTTGGCAAAGTTGCTCGAACCGTCTGCACGCAAAGTAGCATTGACCATATAAGTTTCTTTCCAGTTCCAACCCAATCGGCCGAAATAGGACACCTTGCGGCTCTCGGTATGCGGATTGCCACTGGCACCCAAGCCGTTGGTCGAATCGGAGGCCGTTCCGTTGCCCACAAAAGCATGTTCCCAATCATCAAAACCTTCTTTCAGCATACCATTTTTAGCTTCGATATAAGTGCCCTCGTAACGATAGGCTTCCATACCCAGCAAGGCGTTGAACGAATGTTCTCCCATAGTCCAGTCATAAGAAGCCGTATTGGTCCATGTCATACCCAAAGAGTGATTGGCATTCTGAGATACGGTAGTACGTTCTTCATTATATATATATTGGCTGAACTTGTAGAGAGGCTTGAAACTACGGTATTCGCTGGAACCATAAACCACACCGAATACAGACTTTATCTTCAAATTCTTGACAGGCTGCAATTCAGCATAAACATTACCGGAAAAAGTAGCCGTTTTGTTCTCATTGTTGCTGTCGGTCATCATTAAACCATAAGGGTTTCCATCACCTTTATTCCAGTCACTGGTACTGGTGTCATTGTAAGGTGAATCATAAAGATTATTATCGCTATAGACAGGAGCGATAGGCGATGTTCCGAATGCACCGCGTAAGGTATTATTATATTGGTTGCCTACACTGATACCGTTATTCATCTTATATACAAAACTCACCTGCTCGCCCACTTTCAAAATATCCTTGAAAAGTTTGTGCTCGCTGTTCACACGGAAATTGTAACGCGAATAGTTAGACACATCCGAACCGCCGACAATACCTTCCTGACTCATATATCCTAACGAAAGGGCATAAGTGGAAGTTGCGCTTCCACCAGTGACACCCAGCGTATAGCTCTCCGTTGTGGCATTATCTTTGAACATAGTATCTACCCAATCCGTATCATACACATTGCCATTGGCATCGTAAATAGACTGGTATTGGCTCCAATCGTAAGCCGAAAGTCCGCTATTCAAAGCCTGCTCATCCATAATGGCCATATACTCTTTTGCATTCAGCATATTAGCCTTACGAGCTACATTCTGTATTCCATAATAAGCATCGAAACTAATCTGCGCTTTACCTTCGCGACCTTGCTTGGTAGTAATAAGCACTACACCATTAGCACCGGCCGAACCGTAGATAGCCGCACTAGCCGCATCTTTCAGTACATCTATACTTTCAATATCGGCAGGATTCAAAGTAGAAATATCACCACCCACACCATCAATCAGATAAAGAGGAGCACTATTTCCCACGGTACCAAGACCACGGATACTCACTTTCATGTCAGCACCCGGTTGACCGGAAGTCGAAGCAATACTTACACCCGGTGTCTGTCCCTGCATAGCCTGCAAGGGATTGGTTGTATTCATCTTGGCTATTTCGTCACCCTTCACCTGAACAGTGGCACCCGTCACCAATTTCTTCTTCTGGACACCATAGCCCACTACAACCACTTCATCCAACATTTCCGTGTCCTCCTTCAGCACCACATTGATGACGGAAGAAGTACCTACCTTGATTTCCTGTGATTGATAACCGATGTAAGAAAACACCAGTGTCTGTCCTTGTTGGGCACTTACCGAATACCGGCCATCAATGTCGGTAATTCCACCCGTAGCGGTTTCTCTCACCTGCACGCTGACACCTATCAACGGCTCACTATCCGTAGCCGATGTCACAACACCCGAAATGGTCTTGTTTTGAGAAGGATTAGCCTGCAGGCTACTGATTGCAGGTACAAGAAACAAAAGTACCAATGCAACACGGCATAAACGCAGATTTATGCACTTTTCCAAGAATGTTTTTCTCATTGTACATTATTTAATGGTTAATATCAAAGATTCATTGTGTTCTTCAATTAATACCAAAGAACTCGGATGCAAATGTATGGAGGAACAAGAAAAGAATGTCGAGAAATTGTTACGAAGAGTATATGATTTCGTTAATCAAGGCTTCTAAAATGTTACTAAAAAAGGTATAATTTGTTTTCCGTCCCTTCTCTAAGCCTTTTGAAGAGGGGCTATTCTTCCCATTCCCCTCAATACCGGAATTGGTTTCACCTCACTTTTCCATCCCCAATATACTTTCTCCGGAGTACAAAGAACCATTTCTTTCTAAAAACGTTCTCAAGGAAGAACAACCTAAAGCTTAACAGATAATGAAAAAATTAGTAGTATTTGCAGTACTTGCCGCAATCGTGGCAAGCTGCGCCGATGACAATCCGCCCCAGATAGAAAAAAGCAGTGAGTTGGTATCACCACGACTTTTGATGGACGTGTCCACAGAAAGCGGACAAAGCCCGCTGACCGGCATACTGACCATCATGCCCTGCAAGGCGGGCACCTCTATTTATTATGGAAACTACATAAACCGGAAGCTGACACCTTTTTACGGTTACTACCAAGTTAAAGACGGAGCTTTCTATAACGATGGCGTCAATCGAGAGTTATCCTTACCCGCAGGTCTCTATAACATGATTTATTGGGGAACCCCTAAATACGAGGAGCCGATTTATGCACATCCTCTCATGAGGGACCCGGTCTACATCTTAGGCGAAGACATGTCCCGGCAACACTTCTCCCTATTCAAAATGGAAGCGGACACAACCTATTATCCGGTATTCGACCTGGTACACGCCGTCCAGCCTGCCAACATTGGAAGTGAGGACCTGAAAGCATCCCTCAAACGGGTAGTGACCGGACTGAAAGTAATCATCAAGGACAAGAACAACGGCATCCTCAGTTCGAGCATCGACAGCATGGTGGTGCGCATCACCAATATTGCTGGAGAACTGAATTTCTACACCGCCGCTCCTCAAGGAAGCCCACGCACAGTAGCCTTCCCTCTGGTCCGTTCCGTCGACGGTACACAAATGAGCAACGCCACCGTCATGCTCTTCCCTTCTTTCGGGAAACCGGAATTCCAGATGAGCATCATACTGAAAAATGGAAACGTGAAAAGTTTCAAGCAAACATTGAACGGACCTTTGGAAGCAAACTCCAAACTGACCCTGACCCTCACTCTGGGAGACATCTTTTCCGAAGAATCATCCGGAGAATTCACCCTTGACAACTGGAACGAGGAAAGCCAGACAATCGATGTCCCTTCATTGGATTGAGCTTGCAGCATCAAGGAAAGATAGAACGGTGCGCGTCCATCTTATAAAAAGGCAACGTGAACCAGAAAGTGGAGCCCTTGCTCAACTGTGACTCCACCCCTATCTCTCCTTTCAGTTCCTTCACAATGTTTTGCGAAATGGCCAGTCCCAGTCCGGTACCTTGCTTAAAGGAATCCAGCTTCACAAAGCGGTTAAAAATCCCCTGCGCATTCTCAGATGATATCCCCGTCCCGGTATCGGTGACATAAAAACGGATATAGCTATTTTCGGGCATTCCGTAACCAATGGTAATGCTACCGGCAGCAGTAAACTTCAGCGCATTACTGATGAAGTTATTGAATACCTGAGTAATTCTGCGCTGATCGGTATACAGCAGCAAACCGGGCAATGGCGTAACCGTGACCAGACGCACGTCTTTATTGGTCAGCCTGATACTTGTAGCCTGCTCTATCTCGGACACCATTTTATTGATATCCACGTTAGCATAGACATACTCCAATGTACCGGCTTCTATCTTCGACAAATCCAGAATGTCATTGATGAGCTGCAACAGCAGTTCATTATTCCGCTCTATAATATCGAGATACTCCACCCGTTCTTCCTCAGACACTTCCGTGGCCAAAATACTCGAAAAACCAACTATTGCATTGAGCGGAGTACGTATCTCATGACTCATATTGGCCAGGAAAGCCGATTTTATCCGGTTGGACTCCTCAGCCTCCTCTTTGGCCAGACGTAGCTTGCGCTCCATGATTTTCAAATCAGTAATGTCCCAAGCAGTATAAACAATCCACTTGCGACCATCAGAAAGCTTTATAAAATTATTGTTCTGGAAGGTAAACCGCTCCTCGTTCTTCTTGGTAAAAAAACGTCGTATACCTTCTTGTGGAATCCCCGTCTTGACCAACTCTTCATCCTCCTTCCTAATTAAAGCCGCAGCCTCTGGCATTGTTTCAAAATCCGTCTTGCCTATAGCCTCTCTGGCCGAACATTCAAAGAGTTCCTCTGCCTTTTTATTCCAAAAAGTATAGCGCATCCCATCATTCACATCCTTCACTTTTGCCGCAATGGGAAGATTATCAAGAATGCCTTCCAACAGTTGCAGATACCTCTCCCGGTCCCTTTCCCTCAATTTCTTCATCCGCCTCTGCATGAAGAAAAAGAAGAGGCACAGCACCAATGTACCTAAAAGAATGGAAATATAGACCATCTCTCTTTGAACAAACCCGTCGGGAATATCAAGCCTTTCCTGCAAGGTGAAAGCAGTATCGAAAAGTTCGGGGCTTTCAGCCATTTTGTCAGCCAATGCCGGATGAACAAAGATTATACAAAAAGAGAAGAATATCGTCAGTAACCGAATACTTCCGAGAGGTAAAAAAAGAGGAACATGTTTTGTCATAATTGGCAAACATTTAATAATTAAATAGTTAGATAAGATTCCAGCTACTGCAAATTTAGAAAAAAATAAATGCGAAAACAGTATCTACGAAATAAATTTGCATTTTACACCCATTATTTTGTATTTAATGCCGAGAAGAGAATATTTTGAGAATAACCCAATACAAAAGGATGATACAGCACAATCAGCTAATGCCTATATGAGCTTATCAGGAAGGAATCGTCGCTTTTCAAAACATGAGATTAAAACCTTTTTTACGTCCAGTATTGTATTTCTCAATCTCTGACGCAAATGATTTTTTCAGCTGCGCTGCCATAAAGTCCAAGAAAGGCTGACTGTTCTCATCTTCTTGCGACTGCCGCAAAGAAAGAATATAGTCGCCCCTATCTTCTTTAAAGATTTTCGTCGGAAAAAGATGATGGCAGAACTGGATATAGTTCATCAACAAACGAGCCGTTCTCCCATTGCCATCTACCCACGGATGAACGGTTACCAAATTGAGATGAGCATTGAAACTCAATTCATATCGTTCCCGAAATGTTTCCATATTCTTTTGCTTTTCTCTCAATATAGAACAAAGTTCTTCTACTTTAGCGGGAACTTTAGGATAGCTCGTATAAGAACACCCGCCCACCCCAGCAGTAACGCCGCACAAACGAAATTCACCTTTAGAAGAATCAAAAGAACCGCCCATTACATTATATACACTCCCAGTAGTACGCATTAGAGCAGCATTCAATTTTTGTAAGAAAACAGGCGTAATTTCCGCATTTTGTGCACTTTCTTCTTTGGCGAGTTCGTATGCCTTCTTCAAATCCTCATTCATCAGATGATAGACCAACGGCTTTCCTTTGGCTGTTACCCCCTCATCAAAAAGCAACTGGGTATCCAATTCGGTAAGTGTAGAGCCCTCAATAGCAGTAGAATGGGTAATAAGCGAATAGAGGTAGTACTTTTCATAGTCTACCGACTGACTGATACCAAGCCTCACAAATTCTTGATTCAGTACTTCTATCTCTTGCCAGATATCTGTTCCCATGAGCAAAGGGCATAAAAGATAAGTATAAAAAGAAAGCGGGAAAAGCATTAAAACTTTCCCCGCTTCTTTATTTCGTACCCAGACCCGGGGTCGAACCGGGATGGAAGTGAATCCACTGGTGTTTGAGACCAGCGCGTCTACCGATTCCGCCATCTGGGCATGTTTGACTTCTCAAATGCGGTGCAAAGATACAGCTTTTTTCTAAACCTGCAATACTTTTCCTAAAAAAAGGCGAAAAAAACGATAAAACCTGCTTGAATCATTCCTTGTTTGTAAAATATGCAGTACATTAGCAGAAACTTTTAAAATCAATAGCATGGTAACCAATAAGGATAATTTCTGTGTAATTATGGGCGGAGGAATCGGCAGCCGTTTCTGGCCATTCAGCCGCAAGACACTTCCAAAACAGTTTCTGGATTTCTTCGGTACAGGACGTTCCTTGCTGCAGCAAACCTTCGACCGCTTCAAGCAGGTAATCCCCATGGAAAATATACTTATCGTAACAAATGACTTGTATGCCGACCTTGTAAAAGAACAGCTTCCCGAACTTAAACCCGAACAGATTCTACTGGAGCCGACACGCAGGAATACAGCCCCCTGCATTGCGTGGGCTTCCTATCATATCCGCGCCTTGAATCCGAACGCCAATATAGTGGTAGCTCCTTCGGACCACTTAATCCTGAAGGAAGGCGAATTTCTGGCAGCTATCGAAAAAGGGCTGGACTTCGTTTCCCAATCGGACAATCTGCTGACACTCGGCATCAAGCCCAACCGTCCGGAAACCGGATATGGCTATATACAAATAGCCGAAGCCGCCGGTGATAATTTCTACAAGGTAAAAACCTTCACTGAAAAGCCCGAACTGGAACTGGCAAAAGTATTCGTGGAAAGTGGAGAATTCTATTGGAACTCTGGTCTGTTCATGTGGAACGTAAATACCATCATCAAGGCAAACGAAGCCCTGCTGCCCGAGCTGACTTCCAAACTGGCCCCCGGCAAAGATGTGTATGGAACAGTCCAAGAGAAACAATTCATTGATGAGAACTTCCCTGCTTGCCCCAATGTCTCCATAGACTTCGGCATCATGGAAAAGGCAGACAATGTATATGTGTCATTAGGCGATTTCGGCTGGTCTGATTTAGGAACCTGGGGGTCTTTGTATGATTTGTCTCCCAAAGATGAAGCAGGCAATGTAGCCTTAAAATGTAAATCCCTCATCTATAATAGCAAAGACAATATCGTGGTGCTGCCCGACAACAAACTTGCAGTTATCGACGGTTTGGAAGGTTATCTCATAGCCGAGTCGGACAATGTATTACTGATTTGCAAGAAAGATGAAGAACATACCATCCGCAAATATGTGAATGATGCCCAGATAAAACTGGGAGAGGAATACATTTAAATTAAAAATTAAAGGATAGGTGCCGAAGGCAAAAAAATAGCGGGAGCTGGATGAAGTCCAACTCCCGCTTCCGTTTATTTAGGGGAGGAAAATAAACCGATTAAAGCACTGCACGGATAGCTTCTGCCACAGCCTTGAATTCTTCGTCCGTCAGTTTCAGTTTGGGATTGGAGAAAAGCATATCTTTTTCGTTCTGCATAGGAATCAAATGTATGTGCGCATGAGGCACTTCCAGCCCCAATACCGCTTCTCCTACCTTTCTACACGGAAAGGCCTTGCCGATGGCAAGCGCCACTCTCTTGGCGAAAACATGCATCGCCGCCAAATCCTCATCGTTCAAATCGAAGATATAATCCACTTCCTGCTTGGGAATGACCAATGTATGACCTTTTACCAACGGATTGATGTCAAGGAACGCAAAGAATCTGTCATCCTCCGCCACCTTGTAGCAAGGTATTTCACCTGCGATAATTCTACTGAATATTGTTGCCATAGCTATAAATTATAAAATAAGGCAAGCCCGTATGCGGACCTGCCTTCCTTTAAAAGGATATGTTCACTACTTCCAGGTTAATCATGCCCTGCGGAACTTTAATTTCTGCGATGTCACCTACTTTCTTGCCAAGCAGACCTTGTGCAATCGGAGTATTGACGGAAATCTTTCCTTCCTTCAGATTGGCTTCACTTTCGGAAACGATAGTATAAACCATCTTCATGCCATTCTTCACGTTCTTAAGCTCTACCTTATTGAGAATCTGTACAGAATCGGTTTTCAACTTCGACTCATCAATAATCTTAGCGTCGGCAATGGTCAGCTTCAAGTTGTTAATTTTCATCTCAAGCATACCTTGAGCTTCCTTGGCAGCGTCATACTCTGCATTTTCCGACAAATCACCTTTGTCACGCGCTTCGGCAATGGCAGCCGATATTTTGGGACGTTCCACCGTCTCCAGGTGTTTCAATTCGGCCATCAATTTCTTGTAGCCGTCTTCTGACATATAAGCCATACTTTTTCCTCCTTAAATGTTATGTTAGTTTTTAATGGTACTATAAACAAAAAAGAATTCCAACATGGTCAGCATGCTGGAACCCTCTTTCCGATTTTCCTTTGCAAAGATAGCCTTTTATACAATGCGTGTCAAGCATAAAAGGCTGCTTTGTAACATATTTAAACGAAAACTTCTTATTTATAACATGTTACAGCAATGCTTTCACTGCCGCCTCCAGGTCTTTAATGCTCTCTCCACGGGCACTCAACTCATTGTTCTTGTTGACCAGGAACACAGAAGGCACATTCTTCACATTATAAGAAGCCGCTATAGACGAATAAATTCCATTGCCGTCGCGCACACAAATCCAAGGTAGATTGTCGGCAGTTGTTTTCCAATAGTGCTCGTCTGCATCCAGAGAAACCTGATAGATTTCCAATCCCTGGGCGGCATACTTGTCGTACAAGTCGCGCAACATATAATTATGTGTAGCAGAAACGGCACTCTGATAAACAGTGAAGTCCACAATAACAGCCTTGCCCTTCAGTTCGCTCAACTTACGTGTATTGCCCTTCATGTCACGCAGGTTAATGTCGATGATGCCGGTTTCGGAAATTGCCTCTTCGGGGATTTCCACCACCTTCTGCTGCGGAGTACGGGTATTCTTCATTCCCTTTATCACAATATTGTAGAGGTTCTTGGAGCGGTCGGCATCCGGATAATAATTGTTCAGGCTGGTTGCCACGGCTGCAAAACACTTAATGTCTTCCTTATTGTTCAGAGGGTCGAAAATCAAATAATTATTCAACTTCTGGAACAAGGCGAAATAGGCAGCAGCCGTATTGGGAGCGGCAAAAATATAGCTGATTTTCACTTCATCCTTATAGTTCTTCAATAAAGAGGCAAGACTGTCCTCAAAAACATCGGCACCTATCTTATGTGCCTGCACCGACTGCAGCAATGCATTCACATTATCCTGAAGCTTCATCTGCTTCAGCGTCAAGTCCTTTATCTTCGAGCTATTCGGAGAACCTTCCACTGTATAGGCAGTGGCGAAATCGGTATAAGGTGCCTTTACCAAAACCGTTTCCGTCGAATCTACCGAGAAATTAATAACCTTGTCGTCTACCCGCAGACGGTAAAATTCCGGAGACACCGGACGTACCTGCTTGAAGTGGAAAGAGCCATCCCCTTCCAGCTTTACAGAATCCAAAGGAACAATACCTTCCAATGCCGAGGCTTCCAAATAAAGCATCTTGCCGTCGGCACCAGACACTTCACCCTCTACTTTGAATTTCGGTTCGGAATTACATGCACCCAATGCTATTGCAGCAAGTGCCATAAAAAAGATTTTCTTCATATCGTATCTTCAGTTTTGTTTTGCAAACGTGCCTGCAAATATACTTCATTTACAACAACTACTGTATATCAGCGACTTAAATCATTATGATTATTTTTAATATTTAAACCATAATCTAACCTAACCGATGCAAAGGTACGAAATTCAGATAAACAACCTTCTATAATCAAAGAAAAAAGAGCAACAAGGTTAAGAATATCCTCCTACAAGAATATCATATATCTGCTATTTATTCTTACATCTCGTTGGTCATGATACAATAAACTCCATTCCAACTATCCATATTAAACTGTAACAATCTTTTCATTAAATTAAATGAACATACCAAAACATGAATAGGATGTCCAACTGTCATCCGCATGCAGAGCGCATGCAACTATCCGATTTTTATCATCCTTGTTAAATTAACTTGCAGTAACAAAAAAGATTTTCTACTTTTGCGCTCTAAAATTAGCGAATTCAGAAAATGGATACATATTTCTAGTTTGCATCAGAACCATGTAGGTGCAGAAGAAATAGGAAATCTCAAAAATATTTTTGAAATGACATTTGGAGAGGAAATTAATGAACTATCCAAACATAACATAAAACTTCAGACATATACATAAAGATTGAATAAGATATAAAATGGTTTAAAAGAGAACTACAGTTTATCTCCTTCAACAATAAAAACTGAGATACCACATAAATTAGAACTGGTTTTATAATTTATATATACTTACTAATACTATCATCCACTAAAAGGTCGATAATGGGAAATATGAAATTTCAGATAAAGATAAGAGGTAATATAATAAAAAGAGATTATCTACCACCAATAATAATATATTTGGGTAAGCGCGTCATTGATGAAGGATTCAATAGATTAAAGGAGTATCTTGAGAAAAGAAAATCTAAAAAAGAGATGGCGACTAACGGTATTATTGAAAATCCGGATGAAATGGTCCCTTCAGAAACCCTCAATGAAGTTCTCGGCAAAAGTGACAGTAACCGGGAGACTGGACTGGTCGATAATTTTCTTTACAAAGGAGACACTTGTCTGATTTGTGCACGCCCCAATGTCGGTAAGTCCATATTGACCATGCAGATAGGCCTGGCCATAGCCGAAGGAGTAAGTTCCAAACTGACCCCGACCTGTGAAAAGCAGAAAAGCCTCCCGCAAGTTGTTTATTATTACGACGGGGAGATGAGGAATTCCGACATACGCCACCGATTCAGAAGAGGAATGGACAAATATCCCAAGACATTTTTACGGGTAAGGGATAACAACCTGGACTCCCTGGAGAAATTAGTCAATGACATATGCCGACGTGTTACAAAGGAACATCCTGCCGAGGATTGTTTGGTAGCCATCGACAATATAGCCTGCTTCGGTAGGAATAAAAGCAAGAATAATGTCAGTGACTTTTTTAAAGCACTGAATGCATTGAAGAGGGAGTATGAAAACCGGGGGAACAGTCTCACTGTATTGATTGTAATACACACCGTCAAGGCGCATGACAAATACACTCCCATAGAACTGGAGGACATTGCGGAGGCGGCTGAGTTCAGCCGATTCGCCAATTCCATCATCGTATTGGAAGAATGCAGGTTGGGCAAGAACAAACGTATCCTCAAGAATCTGAAATGCAAATACGATGCCATACCAGAAGAGGTATCCATTGTCAACCTTATGGAATATCCTGAATTGCACTTTGAGTATGAATGTTCAATGCTTGAAGAAGATGCCATACTTCTCAAAAAGCGGAAAAAGGAAACAGGGGGCACACTTCCGGAATCAGCAGAAGATTCCGCACGGACAAACGACACCGGACAATCTCCTAGCGAAGAGGAGCAATCCGGCATGGAAGAGGGAATGGGCATCAATCCGCCTCCAAAGGATGGACGTAAAGAGGTTACACCGGAAATATTATTGCAGATGAAACAGATGTATGATAAAGGAATGACGCAGGAAATGATAGGCAAATCCTTGAATCTGTCCAGAAAGACTGTCAACAAGTATCTGCAACAAATCAAGCGGGGAGAGATTTAATTTTGTATAACTATCCTATTGATATATCTTTCCGGCAGGAAGTGCAACTCTTTTCCTATGCAGCCTGTCAACAAGAGCCTAAGCGAGTTTTTATTTTTTATAAAAAATAAAATAACACCTTGTGTTATCCTTAAAAGCTACAAATTATATTTCTTTACATTTAAAAGATAACATTTGTTGTGCCCATACTGAACATCCCCATATGAGAGACATGGAAAGTAAGTGTACTATCCTAGAAAAAGTTGAATGGATTTGTACTATAAGCCTAAGGTTGATTGAATGACTTTTGTTTTACCCCCTAGGCTTGATTGAATAAAATTGTTTTCTCAAAAAGAGTAAGGTTACAGTTACATCTTGCATAACACTCTATGAATCAGCAACGACATAATCAGAGTTACATTTTAAGGTTACATTATAAGGTTACAACTGTCCCTATTCAGGTTACAACAGAAAAATTAGGTTACACCCATACTGGACATGTCTAAAATCAACAGAAAGTTACCAGCCTATTACTGTCAGCTCATGGGGAACAACAGACACAAAAGCTGTAAACTCAAATCATAAGTCATTACACATCAATAAAGACACCTCACTTATAAACAAGTTTTATATTACAATTATACATTACATCCCCTGACATCAATATACAAACGCTCCAGAAAGTTACAGCAACTTCATAACCCACTTCCCTAGTTAATTTTCGATTTCACATAAGTCATATAACCAACACTTCATCCCAAATCCGTACGGGTAATGATGAATAGAGTGGATGCGTGGCCAATACAGAGTCTGGTTATCAGATTAGTTCCCATACTGATACTGAGATACCCCTTCTACCAATGATGAACTGACAGCAAACTACATCTTATATCTATCTCTTCTTTATAACTAACCGCCCGCTGTATTAAGTATTAGTCAGAGCGGCAAAAGAGTCATGATATCCTTACCGGCTGAATGATAATATCCCTTCAGTTTCATACCTTAATACTCCACAAGGCAAGGGAGATGAACGGGCAATAGATAAACGTGCCTGGTGTATGTGGAGAGAGTTTTATATTTCCTCCACCTGTTTTCCGGCACTGTCATAAGTTTGCCCGTCGATTATAGCCGCGAAGTAACCATATCAGCTCTTCAACATTATACTTCCATCCAATTGTCCAAAATGAAGCCGGTTTATCGGATTGTTGCTTGTATATAACTTATTGGAACAATATATAGGGCAAGAGGGGGTGAAGGTAGTATTCCAGAATTAAGCCTCAGTATCCCGCAATGAATGAAAATAGTACAATTTTTCTGTATAACCAAACCGCTATTGGATGATTGCAGAATGCATCACTTTTTTCTCTATGAAACCTATTCTATTTAAGTTCCTATTTTTAAAACCGGAAGTGACGGGTGAGAAGAGATAGTACTAAAAAAGCTATACTATTATAGCAATTTATGCTTATTGTTCATGACATATCCTAACTTCTATTGGAATTTTTTCGTTTGTGTGTCCTTTCTTATTTGAAATTTCTCTCAAATCACGTAGGGAATTTCAGAAAAGCAGTTGTCTTTATAGTAGAATCCGGTATATAGTGTTAGTATAGTCCTTCTTTCAGCCATTGCAGTTTCTTTATACTGGATTTACAGAATGTTCCAACATTGTGTGCCCTAATTGATTGTAGATATTGGAAGGAGAACATGCTGGACTTCAGCTTTTATGCGGCTGAGGTTTTGTCGGAGATAAGAGTGCGTTGTTGAATGTGCGGTGGAAATATATGTTTAACTAAATTATTGGTTATGAAAAAAGTATTTTATATGGTAATTGCATTTGCTATGGCTTTAGCCGGGCTATTTATGCTTATGTTTGTATCGTTTTCTTCTTGTAGCAATGAGGAGGTGGAACGTTTCCCAAAAATGTTTGTAGAGCCTGCTGATTTTTTACTGAGTTCTATGTATGTAAAGAAAGACTATCCGCCTTCTGTGCGACAGATTGAGGTTTCCGGAGTAAAAAAGGTTAGTTTCGTGTCCGGGGACGAGAATGTTGCAATTGTCAACGAAAAGGGGAGTGTTGTGGGAATCCATGTGGGTAAAACGACTATAAAGGTACAAGGTGATAACCAGGCTGTACATGTTAAGGTGGAAGTAGTTCCAAAATATATGAACTTCATAGAGCCTATCCATGATTTTTCATTGACTAAAAATGAACTGCTGTCCAAACTCGGCGATAGGCATGAAATGCAGACTGATCCGGCTGTGTTGTATTATAGGCATGGCGATATTAGCCCTACGGGTGACTGGTATTTTTTTGATGGGAATGGTATGTTACATACTTCATGTCTTATTATGAGTAAAAGTAAAATGCCCTATGATGAATTATGTCTCTTTATGAAAGAGCGATATGAGTATAATATTATTCAAGGGGCATATATCGGTTATATTAATGATAAACAGTTCTTTATTCAGTTATCAGAGTGCGATAAGGAATATTATAAAATAACTTACACAAGAGGTTGATTTAGTGCCGCTTTTACTGTTTACGTTGTTTCAATTTGGGAAAGAAATTGGCAAGGCCTATAGGGCAATTTGGAGACTAATAATGCTCTCAGTTATGAGATGACGGCTTTTTTGCAGGAAAAAGGTGAACAGATGGGTGGTAGTTCCTTTATTTCCCGACAACTGCCATCTTTGCGGAAGATAAATAGAGGTATTTTTAATGATTGGTTCAGGTTATGGAAGGCGGCTGAGTAAGCAGTCTCGTCTTTGGTTTTCTATTAAAATTTCACACCTTTGTACTATGACTTATCAGGAAGCTCAATCATATTTGAAACGTATCAGGGAATTCGCTGTCGGGATTCCGGTAAAAGGTTGTACAATAAAACGTCTTTTCATTGCTCCTACCGATTGGAAGGAAATGACCGGATTTATACATCTCGGCATCCGGAAAGGAGAGGAAACAGCTTTGATTGAATATGATAATCGTGGTATTAGTCTTTCTGTGTATGGTGTATCATTATTAAATAAGGATTTTGATATTCCCCGTAGGGAAATGATTAATATGGATAACTGGGAGCTGATATTAGGCAATTGATATAAAATCCCCGTAGCGGCTCAATTACGGGGATGGTGTCGATTTAAAACGCACATTGTGAGATGCGGATTGAGCCTAATTTCTTGCTTAAATCATTTAGGGCATGATTTAATCTCTTCTTTTCGTCTTCGGTAAACTTACTTGGCTTGCCATTAACAATACATCCATTGATCTTGTTGTTTAACCATTGTTTTGATTTGCCGAAATAGTTCTTTGCGATATAAGACAACGAGAAGTTGGAACAATATATAAGTATGCCAATCCAGCCAGGGAAAAAGGCAGTATTCATCATTCACACATTATCCAGACGATGAGATGGAAGAGTTAACTGGAAGCCAATTTGTGCTATACCATTACCTGTATAATTGATAGTAATATCCACTCAGGCGGCGTGAGCCTACAACAAACGAAAGAGAAGAAAAATATTATATCCTAAAATCAACTTTTTTTGCCAGAATGAGGGAAATTACTTAAAAGAGAAAGATTTTATTGAGAAAAAAAGTGATGCGTACCGTTAACTCATCCAGCAGTAATTTGGTTATACAGAAAGATTGCATTGTCTGATTCACCATATAATGACATATCTTCATTTATAGCAATCATACTCCGGGTTTATGGAATACCGGGGAATGAATAAAATCCCGATTCTTTTGCTGCCTTTTGGGGGATATCAACATACATCCGGAAGAGAAAGTGGCAAGTTTGGAAATAATACACTCATGCCGTATTATCAATTTTTCCGGTTCTCCAAATCATCATTGAACGGGTAAACGGAACGCATCAATCAATTTTTTTCCCTTTGAGACATATCATTTATAAGTAATTTCCCTCATTCCAGCAAAAAAAGTTGATCTGAACATTATATACTCTTCTCTCTTTCGTTTGTTGTAGGCTCACGCCGCCTGAGTGGGTATTATCATTAATTGTAATAATTATATGGTATAATGGGCTTTCAGTTTACTCTTTACTCCCGTATACCATTGTTTATGTGATACACGGAGAATGAGGCTTTATATCCCTTTCCCTCCATTGGCTGAGTGAACATAGCTTCAGGGAATCACTTCTGTTCCGTTTGATAATACAGCATATACAGCCCGTCAAGAAAAAAAGCAGTACCGTCCATTATTATATGAACGTACTGCCATGTCATTTGTTTATATATTCAGAATCTCGATAAAGAATACCCGTTTACCTTCATCATTCAATTTTTGCCTTTCACGAACAGAGAGATATTGTGCCAGTTCTGTTGCCTTGGCTGTTTTACCGACAAGACCTAAACCGTCGTATATCTTCTGTAACTTGGCCTTTACCTCCCGTTTGGAATAGAGCATACCGGGAACGAACTCCTGCCTGCAAGCCTCCCTTATCGGTTCCTGCACACATTGGTTGTCATAGGTCCTCTCCGCATCAGCCTCATGAAAATCCAGACTGTATAATGTCCGGTAGCCCAGTTTGTCGTACCAGTCGTGATATTTCAGATCGATGAACGGGTTTTGCAGGATTAGAGGGTAGTGCTGTGGATATCGGTTTCTAAAATCGGTATATCCGGCAAGCCTGTCCTTGTCGGGAGCCTTGTAATACCACTGCTCGAACTGTTTCACCTCTTCCGGTTTCTGTCGCATACCTACCACAGACTGGATACTGGTCAGAAGTTGGCAGGAGTTGCTGTAATAGTGGTTCCGTTGATACCACCGGTTCCATTTCGCCACCATTACAAGACAGTTGAAGCCGATTGTAGTATGACCGTTCTTCTGGACGAGGTCAATATAATCGTCCACAAACCTGTTCTCCAACGCCTTGTCCCGGTACAGTTCAACCAGCAATTTTCTGGTTTCTTCCGGGGCATTGTTGAACGTATTAAGGATATTGTCCGATTTCCGGTTCATCGCTTCCTGCTTCTGCCTGAACTCGTCTTCCGTCATTATTTCAGGCCTGGTCTTGTAATATATCGTTGCATCATGCCGGAACGGATTTATGTCCAGCCTCTGTCTGCCGAGTATCTGTGGAATGTCAAGCATAATGTCAAGTGTCTGGCATTCACGACCCGCATTGATGAAGATATAGGTACTTGCGTTGGTCGAATAGAAATCCACACCCTCGAATGATGCTTTCGTGCAGAAGGTGAAAGGTTTGTTTCTCGGGTTATTCCTGTCAGTACACAGTCCTCCTGTCGTGTAACCTTTCGGTAAATCTGAGGCTTTGCTCTCGGAACATAATATCGTAACCTCTTCCGGTTTCAGGTTGTTTTGCCTTATGATATTCCTGATGGACCTGACTTCATTGAGAAAGATACAGGCTTCGCGGGAACAGACAATATTTCCCTGCACTACCTTTCTTTCAAAATAGCCGTTCTCCCTGTAACGCTGTATCAGTCGGTTACATAGTTTCTCGGCACTCTCACCTTTCTTCATCATCACTTCCTTCAACGTCGGCTCCTCAATCACGTCCGGATCCCATTCCAGTTTGTAGTATGGGATTCCGGATAATTGGGGTATATGATCCAAGAATATATCGGGAACAGGGGTTGCAGACAGATAACAGATACGTCCCACCCTGTTGTCAAGGGAAACGAGAAAATTCATGTCCGTACTTCCCTTGAATGTCGCGTCCCCCATAAGGCATTGGAACTCATCGACCACAAAGAGGAAGGAAGCTGTCATCCCCCATGATTCAAGCACAGAAAGAACCTTGTCCGATGAATCCAGTGTAACCAGTATCTTGGCGGGGCTTGACTGCTGACCGAACGGGGAATTACCATGATGACAACTCAAATATGTATTCAAATCACTCATTTTTTCCTGTATCGCATTTCCCCGGTTATTGCATAAAGGAATGTGGAAGAGAAAGGTTTCCGGATACTGGCTGTGTTTCTCTTTCAATACCTGGATGCGTGGCGAGATTATCACTACCGGCAAATCGGAATTAAGAAACAGGGATGTACCTCCACAACCGGTTACGGTCTTGTTCAGGATAAACTTACCGTCCAGAGGTAACATGCCATTCAGAAGTCTGTCGTCATCACTCATATACCTGCATCCTTTCGGCATACTAATTGATATCATATTATTTATATTATTATCCATAATTGTTTTATTTTTGTTTATACTCATTTCATATATAAAGGTTTGCAATGTTTTTATATACCCTTTTTACACTTCGATGAGTAAACGGAACGCATCAATATTTTTCCTTATGCAATCTATTTCTTTTAAGTAAAATCTCTCATTTTGACAAAAAAAGTTGCATGAAACTATTGTATATCTTTCTTCTTTCGTTTGTTGTAGGCTCACGCCGCCTGAGTGGGTATTATAATAAAATATGCAGTATATGTATAATAAACTTGCCTCCGGTTAACTCACAAGGTGTTATTTTGCAATATTTTTCACCTGTATCCTTGACATATGGATTCTTTATTGGCTTTGACGAAATTTTAAAGGAGAGCTTATGCAGCATCTCCTTTATCTTTCCAATCAGTCAGTACATTCTCAAGTCCAGCACTTGGCATTGGATTTGACTACCACTTTGGTAAATTTCTGAAGTTCGGTTATCAATGCCTGCACTTCATTCCTTGTCGGTTCGGGAAGATAAATATCTTTCCGTGAATTCTTACCGATGTTGACCTGCTCCGGAGAACACATCCTGACAAGTTCTACCATTTCGGGCAAGTCGAATTTTACCAGAGGCTCACAGGTCACGTAGGTTCTCATTCCAAGGTTCGCCAATTCTTGCATGGCCTGGGCACGTTCCCGGGTACCTGGAGCGTTCATCACGATGTCCGGATAGAAAATATTGGTTTCTATGGTCGTGCACAGGACCGATTTCTTCATTACCGGATGACCTATGAACTCCAAAAAACGTGAAGGGTCCTTGGATTGGAAAAGATAGCTGTTGTCAAACTTGTCACAATAATCCAGAACCTGGGCAATCCAGTCCGAAGGTACGTCGAAAGCCCATGCGTCCGTTCCGCTGCCTACGAAAATGAAGTTGCCGTTACCCAGGTTCACTTTCAGTTCCTTGGGATCAATCCGTACCGGAAGAAGATTTTCAAATATCTTCATGTAACAATAGGGGCAGTCATGAAAACACATCCCTTTTATGGCATTCCATGTATGAGTCACAAAAGGATACATATTGCCCCTGCTTTTTGTCAGTGCCATAATTCTTGTTTTTGAGGGTTAATTGAATCAGTGTATTGTAAATTTCAATGTTCCAAAGTTCTTCCCTTCGGTCTTATACGCATTTCCCACATGCCCCCGGATTTCACCTTCACTCATTGTATCGTCTGCCCAGCCGTCGATGAAATATGCGGTGGCCAGTCCTTCGTCAACACCCCATCTGCACATCCGGCAGGCCAGCTTGAAGATACCGGTTGCCCTGTTGCCTTTTTCCCA
>ERZ780212.200-NODE-200-length-65439-cov-9.153447_pt1 | contig 65439 bp, 78 predicted proteins | sample MGYA00511364_ERZ780212 | MGnify/ENA primary metagenome ERZ780212 (study PRJEB29588, sample SAMEA2147991) | human gut metagenome | biome: human gut; feature: human-associated habitat; material: faeces | place: Denmark | collected 2008/2010 ... | reverse complement strand
CGCGGGGGAAAGTGCACCGTTTTCGCGGAAAAACCCGGCACTTTCCCCGGAGGTGGAGACTGTGAGTCTTTCTGTGGGGGGAGGTAGGGGATGTGAGGAGGGTGGAGGGGTCAGTCGAATGTGATGTCGAGGCGGCCGACGTATTCGCCCTGAGCTCCGGCCTGGACGATGATCACGTCCTCACCGTCTAGATTGGGGTAGATCTTCTCGGATTTCAGGAATGTGTGACTGTGGCCGCCGATGATGACGTCTATGTTGCGGGTGTTCCTGGCCAGGTTGATGTCCGTGCGCTGGTTGGGATAGCCCGAATAACCCAGATGTGACAGGGCGATTACCAGGTCGCAGTGCTCCTCGTTCTTGAGATAGTCAGCCCATCTCTGAGCGGCCTCATAAGCGTCAATATAGACCAATCCTTCCCGGTTCTGTTTGGCAACAAGCGACTTAATGTTGGCCAACAGGCCGAAGACGCCTATCTTGCGGCCGTTCTTATACACGATAGTATACGGTTTTACATAAGGCTCCAGAGCAGTACCTGAGAAGTCATAGTTGGCGCAGACTGTCTGGAACTCCGCCTTTGAAAGCCGTCTGGCAAACTCGTTCACTCCGTTGTCAAACTCATGGTTGCCGATGGCCACCACCTCGTATCCGAGGGCATTCATCAGTTCCATCTCCAGGTCTCCCTTGAAGACCGTAAAATACGGTGTGCCCTGGTTGTAGTCTCCGGCATCAAGCAGCAGGACGCGGTCCCGGCCATACTGCGATATCACCTGGTGAAAATACTCGGCGCGGCGGTGTACGCCTCCTGCACCCGCACCACGGCCGACTCGTATCTCCTCTATCTGGGAATGGGTGTCATTGGTATGGAGTATCACCAGATCCTGAGCCGTAAGGGCGGGAACGGAGACAAGCAGAAGCAGCACGAACGCCGCCGATATGGATTTGCTTCTTATCTTCATAATGTCAGTCCTTTTCTATGATTACACGTCCGTCACCCTTGTTCTCCAGGACAATGCCTGACTCGGAAAGGTCACGCAGATACCGTACGGCGGCATCCCGCAGTACGATGCCAGTACGGTCTATGGACACGGCGTCGTCTCCGATATCGAAACGGTCTCCCCCGTCCAGCAGAAAATCGATGGTCACCAGATTGTACAGAGCGTCATCCTCCAACGGCCGGCCGCCTATCAGGCATTTCTCCAGTTCTCCGTCACGCACTACTATCTCCACCCCGCCTAAAGCTTCGAACTTACCGGAAGCGAAACGCTCCAGGATATGCCGGATGTCCTCTCCTTCCATTACCGCGACCACGACAGTATTGTCAAACGGGAAAGTGGAATATATGTCATACACCCTGACTGCTCCCTTGGGGAAATTACTGCGTATGCCGCCGAAATTGGTAAGGGACATGGACGGATAGCCGTTGTCTAGACGGTCGGAAACGGCATATAGCAGCATGTCGGCAGCCAGATTGGACAGGGCGCTCTCGGGTCTACCTTCCTTTATCTCCTCCGAGGAATATATCACCACTTCCATGAGCGGAGTCATCTGCTCCTGATGTGCGGCGACTATGCTGTCCACGCCATAGACGGTATCGCTCTCATAGGCGGAGTCCATCCTGACACGCTGCCAGCTGTACTCAAAGTCCTGAGCACTCAGCATCTGGCCAACAAGCACTGCAAAAATTAAAATAACGCACTTTCGCATATCAAAACCTATTTCAGAATTGCGTCAGAGTTGGTAAAATACACCAAGACTAATATTTAAGCCATTTCCAGATGTCCTTCCAGGAGTACTTTGTACCGTGCATCAGGATGCCGATACGGTATATCTTGCCGGAAAAATACACGGCAATCAGGAAAGTCACCAGCAGCAGGCCGATGGACAGCAGCAGCTCCCATGTCTGCACGCAGCCCTCGAAGGGCACACGTGCCAGCATCACCATCGGAGAGGTGAATGGAATAATAGAGCCCCAGAAGGCCAGCTGACCGTCTGGATTCTGGAATGTCTGAAGCATAAGCAGCAGTCCGATAATAAGAGGAATGGTCACGGGCAGTACCAGCTGCTGGGTGTCGGCCTCGTTGTCCACGGCTGAGCCGATGGCGGCGAAAAGGGAGGCATACAAAAGATAGCCGAGGACGAAATATATCAGGAAGCAGCCGATGATGAGACCGAAGTTGACCTCCTTGAGGGCCGTGAACACCTGTGCGGTCTCGCTGTCGGAAGCGGAGGCTATCTGTGCCATCTGCTCAGAGTCCATGCCGGCCATCTGGGTCATCTGCTCCATGGCCTCGGGATCGCTCATCAGTTCCGGTCCCATGGCAAGCTGGAAGCCGAATACGATGGCCAGGGTCAGGACCACCCAGATGAAGAACTGGGTAAGGGCCACGCTGGCCACGCCGAGAATCTTGCCTATCATCAGGTCGAAAGGCTTGACGGAGGAGACGATGACCTCCACTATCTTGTTGGACTTCTCGTTGATGACGCTGGTCATGACCATGTTGCCGAACATGGTCACGAACATGTAGATGATAAAGCCCATGATGAAGGAGATGGCCATGCTGATTCCGAGTATGGACTCCCGCTCCTGACCGTCCTCACCGACTATGTAGGTGTTCAGGTCCACCTCGTGATTGAGATCCGCCTGTATCCGGTCGTAATTCTCGATATTGTACTGCTGGAGCTTGTAGCGCTCTATGACATCGTTGACATCGGCCTTTATAGCGTCGCTCACTTTCGCGTTGATCTGCTTGACCGCGTATGCATCCACAGTCACGTTGTTGGCGGTGTCCAGAGGCGAGACATACATCACGGCATATACACCCAGGCTGTCAAGATGATTCTTGGCGAACTCCAGGTCTATGTTCTCGGGTATGACATACTCTATCTCCGCGCCGCTTTCCAGTGCCTGGGCCACAACACCTGAGTCGTCCAGCACCATCACCCTGTTGACATCCTTGTCCAGGTCGGCCATCATTATGAGCGATGGCACTATCATCAGGGCCGCGAAAAGTATGGGGGTGACGATGGTCGTGATTATAAATGATTTCTTCTTGACGCGGATGGAGAATTCACGTCCGAGTACGAGTTTTATCTTCTTGAAGTCCATATTACTTGCCCTCCCCTTTTACTAATTGGATGAATATATCGTTCATGCTCGGTATCAGCTCGCGGTAGGACACCACGTCAATGCCGCTGCCGGCCAGTTCCGAGAGTATCTGAGCCGAAGGCGTTCCTTTGGGAACGTCGTATACGGCCCTGCGGATATCCTTGTGCGCTCCGTCCGAGACGAGCTTGAGAACCTGCCGGTCAGACATCTCCACTGATGCGCCGGAGGGTCGGTAAAGCACTTCCACCTGGCTCTTGCCGTGGTCGCGGCGGATCTGCTCCACACCTCCGGTGACCACGAGATTGGACTTGTTGATGAGGGCGATATTGTCACAAAGCTCCTCTACGGACGCCATATTGTGAGTGGAGAGGATAATGGTCGTGCCCTCGTCTTTCATACGCAGGATCTCATTGCGGATAAGCTGCACGTTCACCGGGTCGAATCCTGAGAACGGCTCGTCCAGGATCAGCAGCTCCGGCCTGTGTAGAACAGTGGTGATGAACTGCACTTTCTGGGCCATTCCCTTGGACAGCTCCTCCACTTTCTTGTTCCACCAGCTCTCGATGCCGAACTTCACGAACCACTTCTTCAGTTCTGTCATGGCCTGCTGGCGGCTAAGTCCCTTTAGACGGGCCAGATACATGGCCTGCTCCCCGACTTTCATCTTCTTATAGAGACCGCGCTCCTCGGGAAGATAGCCGATGCGGTAGACATCATCGGGGACTACCGGATTGTCATTGAAAAGCACAATGCCGGAATTAGGCACTGTAATCTGGTTGATGATTCTGATTAGAGTGGTCTTGCCTGCCCCGTTGGGCCCGAGCAGACCGAAGATAGTTCCTTTCGGAACTTCTATGGAGACATGGTTCAGGGCCGTATAAGTCCCGAACACTTTCACGATGTCCCTACAGGCAATAGTATTCATATTTTTCAGGAAAATTATTCAAATTGGAGGGATACCAGCTCCTGGGTATGGTCCAGACGTCCTTTCTTGTCGTAGACTGCCTGCTTGACACAGCCGATGCCAGGAGCATACCATGTCTCTATCCGCTCTGTTCTGGAGCCTATGGGCTGTTTTGTCACCTGATTCTCCTTGAGCAGGAAGCAGTCGAATGTTCCTGCCGGCACGGTGATGCTCTTCTGCTCCACCACCTGACGGCTCTGAGTAAGGATGTTGGCGGAGACCATGCCTATCTGGACCTTTATCTTTCCATCAGGGATAGTCATTCCGGCCTTCAGGCCCGAGGGCACACTGCTGGCATCTCCTTTGGACATGATGTCCTGCACCTTCATTACTTTCCCCACGTCGCTCATGCGCGAGACAGTGCCGTCGGGGCCTCCGACCGTGACCTCCATCGGAAGATTGCCGCCGTTGTCATCGAAAAGCGGTCGGCCGTCCTCATCGTAAAAATACTGGTCAAAAGTCACGGTCCCCTTCTCCAAAGTGCCCGATACGGCCTTGACAGTCATTACATAAGACCCGGTCTTATGTCCGTCCGCGTCATAATTGGCATACTCCAGGGTCATACCCTTGGTTATGGGACAGAATCCCGATTTGTCATAATCCTGTGCTGATACAGAATATCCGCCGGCTGTTATCATGACAGCGGCGGACATCATGGAAAGTAAAAATGCTGTATTTCCCATACTTGTTCTATTTTTCTTTATCGTCCTTAACATCTTCGGGCTCAGAGACCGTTCTGTTGACAAGCACTTTGTCTATTCTCGCTCCGTCCATGTCCACAACCTCAAGGCGGAAGCCGTTCCACTCCACATATTCGCCGGACTTGGGTATGTGCTCAAGTAATTCAAGAATCAGGCCACCGACCGTATTGTAATCGTTTTCCGATGCCAGCTCCTCCATGTCAAAATGGGCCAGGAAGTCGTAGAAAGGGCACTGACCGTCCACCAGCCAGCCGCCTCCGTTCTGGCGCTCGATGATATCCGGCTCGTCCTCCTCGTCATCTATGGAGCCGACCAGGCCTTCCAGTATGTCCTTGTATGTCACGATACCCTGACATACACCGAACTCGTCGCAGACCAGTCCATATGTAACATGGGCCTTCTTCATCTGCTCCAGTACCTTGTATACGTCCGTGTACTCGTGGAAATACTGCACGGGGCGTATGATGTCATCTATAGAGAACTTCTCGTTGTCCAGCTTCCCGAAGAGATCCTTCAGGTAGACAACCCCGACTATCTCATCAAGACTGCCGTCACCCACGGGATATACCTCGAAGAGGTTCTCCTGCACAGTAGTATTGATTTCCTCCCGTGTCATCTCCTTGTCTATCCACACTATCTCGTTGCGGCTGGTCATGATGGACTCTATCTTTCTGTCGCCTAAAGAGAACACTCTTTCCACTATATCCTGCTCCACATCCTGGACCTCACCGTCCTCCTTACCCTCGGCCACCATCGACTTGATCTCCTCCTCAGTCACCTTGGCTTCTTTCTCCTCTACATGGAAAGCCTTGACGAACAGGGATGTGCTCTTGTCCAGTATCCACACGAAAGGGGTGGCTATCCACGAGAGTACCAGCATGGGGCCGGACATTACCTTGGCGATACTCTCCGGAGAGCCCATACCCAGACGTTTGGGAACCAGCTCGCCGAGAACAATGGTCAGATATGTCACGATGATGACTATGGATACCTGCGCAAGAGGCTGGGCCACACTTTCCGCCAGCCCCCAGCCCTCGAGTATGTCGGAGAACTTGTCCGCTATCGAGGCTCCCGAATAGATACCGGTGAGAATACCGATGAGAGTTATCCCTATCTGCACTGTAGACAGGAACTTATTGGGTCTTTCAGTAAGATTGAGAACATTTTTGGCGGAGCGGCTGCCCCTTTTGGCATCGGCTGTAAGACTTGATTTTCTTGCGCTTATCAGAGCAACCTCACTCATGGAGAAGAGGCCGTTGAGTAGAATAAGAAGTAGAATTATAAAAATTTCCATTCAAATGTAAGAATAGTCACGAATGCAAAAATAATGAAAATTCGGAATTAGCATAGGGTTAATCAGAATTCTCCATGCATTTATTGAAGCAATGGCGGCAGAGAGGCTCGTAGATATCCTTCTCCCCGAGTTCCACCAGGCGGTCGCTTGTGCTCAGCCGGTGGGAATGCAGTGCGGGATCACCGCATCTGACACAGATGGCATGTACCTTGTCCACGTATTCGGCCACGGCCATAAGAGCCGGCATGGGGCCGAACGGTTTTCCCTGGTAGTCCATGTCCAGGCCGGCGGCTATGACTCTTATGCCCGAGGATGCAAGCTGGCGGCACACGTCCACTATGCCGTCGTCGAAGAACTGGGCCTCATCTATGCCCACCACGTCTACGTCTCCGGAGAGCAGCAGGATACTGGCCGAAGACTCCACCGGTGTGGAAAGTATGGCAGTGGCATCGTGTGAGACTACTTCCTGCACTGAGTATCTGGTATCTATGCCGGGCTTGAATATCTCTACCCGTTGATTGGCGAACTTGGCCCGCTTCAGACGGCGTATAAGCTCCTCGGTCTTGCCCGAGAACATCGAGCCGCAGATTACTTCTATCCATCCCGGTTTTTTTGCGTATTCTGAAAACATTTTCTTACTTTTGTCCTTTGCGGATGCAGTCGTCCCGGCATCCGGAGTGCAAAATTAACATTTTATACCATTTTACCGTCATGGCCGGCAAGCTTTATATCGTACCCACTCCTGTGGGCAATCTGGAAGACATGACTTTCAGAGCCATCGCGGTTCTGAAACAGGTGGACCTCATCCTGGCCGAGGACACCAGGACCACATCCGTGCTTCTGAAGCACTACGGGATATCAAAGCCTACGGAGGCGCACCACAAGTTCAACGAGCACGCCCGTGTCCGCCCAGTCTGCGAAAAGCTCCTCTCAGGTATGGACATAGCATTGGTGTCGGACGCCGGTACCCCGGGCATTTCCGATCCTGGATTCATGCTGGCCCGTGCATGCGCTGAAGAAGGTATAGATGTCATTACTCTGCCCGGAGCCACGGCCTTCGTACCGGCTCTTATAGACTCGGGACTACCGGCCGACAGGTTCTCGTTCGAGGGTTTCCTGCCGGTAAAGAAGGGCCGTCAGACCCGTCTGACAGAGCTCGCCTCCGAAGGCCGCACCATGATATTCTACGAGTCGCCCTACCGGCTGGCCAGGACCCTGTCGCAGATGTGCGGGTATTTCGGGCCGGAGCGCAGGGCGTCGGTCTCCCGCGAGATCAGCAAGGTCCACGAGGAGACCCGCAGGGGGACGCTCTCAGAGCTGGCCTCGTGGTTCACGGACAACCCGCCCAAAGGGGAGATAGTACTAACAGTAGAAGGGAAAGCATATGTGGGAAGAAGAGAAAAAGAGGAAAGGGAGGACTGAGCGTCTTTTCTCCAACGGAATCATCATCCTGGTGTTCCTGATTCTGGCGGCCCAGGCTGTATTTTTCACCAGACACCTTATTATTAATAGCAGGCGTGCCGAGACAGGCACAGCATCAGGGACAGTTTCCACCCAGGGCAGGCCGCCTTCATCCGACACTGCCGGCATCGTCCGTTATCCGTCTGTTAATGAGCGGCAAGGTGCTGAGCCCGGCGGCCGGAATGCAGTGGCAGCTACGGGACAGTACGGAAGCACAGGCTCCGTGGATAAGAACAAAGTGCCGCAAGACGGACCTGCGGATGCTGCTGGAACCGGAGCCGCGGCATCTGTCGGAGATGTGTCCGCAACTGGGACAGAGAGCCGGCGGTATGAATACGATTACGACGGATGGAAATGGGATATGGTGGAACTTAACTCCGCCGACAGCGCGGCTCTGGATGCGCTGCCTGGAATAGGACCGTGGTACGCAAAGCAGATATTGAGTTACCGCGAGCGCCTCGGGAGTTACGCGGACGTCAGTCAGCTGCTGGATATCCGCGGATTCGACACTGCACGTCTCAATCGTCTTTACGGCTATGTGTTTATAGAGCCGGCATCCGTCCGGAGGCTGGACCTGCGCACCATGTCCGTTGACTCCATGGCGTCACACCCTTATATAGGCCCGTATGCCGCAAAAGGCATAGACCGCTTCCGCCGCACTGTCCCTGACAGCGTTTTCTCATTGCAGGCCATAGTCGAGAACGGCATACTGTCCGGAATGCAGGCCAGAAGACTGTTTCTGTACATGCGCCGGGACTGACATTCAGTCACTGACAGCGCAGTTACCTACATGCAGGTCATGCAATTATCCAGTTGCTGTGTATCTCTGGGTGGAACAGCAATTTAAACCTACGTTTATTTTGCCATACGTTTTTTTGTCACACACTTGTCACAATCTGATTTTTTTGCATTAAATTTGCGCCGTTTTAAACGTACTATTAAATCAATCAAGATGAAGAGCAAGTTTATTCTATTTTCAGCGGCTGCAGTCATGATACTGGCGGCTGCTTGTGAACAGCAGACAGGCGGAGGCAACGGCAATGGCAACGGAGACTCCGCATTCCAGCTGAACACCGATTACTTCGACGTCCCTCAGGACGGTGGTACTATTTCCATGACCTACCAGTTCGTTAACCGCCCCGAAAACGATGGAGACTTCTTTATAACTTCTTCGGACTGGATTACTTTCACTGGTGATGACCTTGCCACCAGCACCCTGTCGTTCGACGTAGAGGCCAACCCGTCGCATGAACGCACGGATACTGTCGTCATCAGATATGACTACAGTACCGGATTCCTGCTTGACACAGCCTTCGTGCATCAGGACGGCCAGAACACAGATGTGTTCATCGATGCAAAGTCATGTACGGGCGAGTACTATACATCCGATAAGTCCTATTATACATGGGTATCCACGAATGGACTTTGGGTGATAGGCTCCGAAGGTCTCAATATCAACTTCTACTCAAGCGAGGAGCCTGTTACAGAGGAGTTCCAGCAGAACGGCAACACTTACAGGAGACTTCTCACCCTGCCCGCAGGTACATATACCTACGATCCTCAGGCCACTATGGAACCGGGTACATTCTGCGAGACCTCTTTCTACGGTATTGCATCGGAAAATGACCCGTATTTTTACCATATCAACTCAAATACAAAAAGGATACAACTTATGCGAAATAACTCACGTAAATTCAGCCGTTTAGCCATAGATTGAAAAACATAGTTATTTTGCACAAGTTATACCCGAATTGTCGTTTTTTTGTTGTTACTTTGTTGCTCGTATAGATTGAACAACAAAAAGCAACAAAATTATGGGACAATCCAAAGAACCTATCCGATTAAGGCAGCGCAAGACCCCGGCAGGTCTTATCTCGCTGTACCTCGACATCTACCTGAACGGGCAGAGGTCGTATGAGTACCTTAAACTGTACCTAATCCCCGAAACGAACAAGGAGGACAAACGGAGAAACCAAGAAACGCTGAAACTCGCCGAGGCTATCCGGGCGAAACGGCTTGTCGAGTTGCAGAACAGCGAGTACGGTTTCAAATCGCCGTTCAAGGAGGACAGCAACTTCTACGAGTACTATGTGGCTATGTGCAAGGAGCGTTTCAAGAGTGACAGCATGGGGAATTGGGGAAATTGGAACTCCTGTCTGAAACACCTGCTCAAATACGAACCGAAACTGAAAACGCTCAAATGGAAAGACATTGACAGGGAGTTTGTCTTGGGCTTCAAGAACTACCTCGAAAACGAGGCGTGTGCGTGGTCGGAGGACAGCCGGGACAGAGTAAAGGACAGACCGCTCGCCCGAAACAGCAAGGTTTCCTATTTCAACAAGCTGCGTGCCTGTTGCAACAAGGCATACGACGAGCGCATCATTGCGCACAATCCCATACGGGGAATAGAGGGCATCAAGGCGGAAGAGGGAAAAAGGATGTACCTCACGATAGACGAGGTTCGGCTGCTTGCCCGGACGGAATGCCATTATCCGTCCGTCAAACGGGCGTTCCTGTTCTCCTGCCTGACAGGTCTGCGCCGTAGCGACATCGAGCGGCTCAAATGGAAAGACGTTTATACGCAGGACAACTTTACACGTATCATTTTCAACCAAAAGAAAACAAACGGGCTTGAATATCTTGACCTCGCCCCCGAAGCCGTTGAGCTTATGGGCGAGCGAGGGAAACCCGATGACAACGTGTTCGATTGGATTCACTCGCCACACGTGACGAACAGTACGCTAAGGGAGTGGTGCATGGGTGCCGGGATAAAGAAGCACATCACATTTCATTCCGGGCGGCATACCTTCGCCGTGATGATGCTTGACCTCGGCACGGACATATACACCGTAAGCAAGCTCCTTGGGCATAGGGAAATCGGAACGACGCAGATTTATGCCAGAGTATTAGACAAGAACAAACAGGCGGCGGTCGCCAAGATACCGAGCATATTAAACGACGGCAAAGAGCCTGACGAAGAATGAAACGGAGCATGAGGGCAAGGCTATTTATCGGCTTTGCCCTCTTTCTTTTTGTCCTTATTGAACGCAAGTATCTCTCCCCTGCCCGTCAGAAGCCAAGTAGAGGAAACGCCGTACTTCTGCACAAGATAGGTTAGCCACGACACCTGAAATATGTCACGCGACATATCCTTTTCGAGCGTGTTCAAATTCCAACGGTTTATCCCGAACTCGTTTGTAAACGTCTGCTTGCCCCGGATAATCTTCATGTCTTTCAAATAGTACAGGGCTTCAAAAAAACGCTTTATCACTTTTTGGCTGTCCTCTGTCTGCATAGTTCCTCCGATTTTTTGTTTGCTTCGGCGAATTTCGCGTTTATCTCACTCTCACGGGTGTTTAGCCGTTCCTGCCATTTGGAAAGCGTGTCGGGGCTGAAAACAGGCTTTTTGCCCGTCGTCAAGGCTTCCTCGAATTGATGAAGTTCCTCCGGCAACATATAAGGTATGTACTTGTCAAGGTCGAGCAATTCTTGGATGTGGCTCATAGTTTCTCGCTGGAGGTCGAACATCTTGCCTATCTCCAACATGCTGCCCTGCCCGAACAAAAACCAACGGGCGTTTATCTCCGGCAGTTTTTCAAGTATCGACAAAACAGGCTGCAACCCGAAATTCTCTCCGTTGAGTAATTTGGCTAGATACTGCGGTGTCCATCCCATAAGCTCCGCAAAGGCGGTTTTACGACCGCCTGTCTTATATCTGATGATTTCCTGTAATCTTTCGTTCATATCCGTATCGTATTAAAATCAGTATTTGGGTACTTTCCTCTCCCATACGCCGAAGCCGATTATACGGCAGCGGCAGAGGCGGCATTGTCGTCCAGCCGGGCAACTGCTTTTTTGTATTCTTGAATCTGGTCTTTCAGCATTCCGATAAGCTCGTCAACCTGACGGTCACGGGCGGCAAGGCTCTCTGCCTGATGCTGTATAACATTCCATGCGCTTGCCGGAATAGCCACCCCATTTTCACTGTTCGGATTATTTTTGAACATCGTACCCGTGCCATCTGAAACCCAAACTTCGTTTATATTCTCATCGAGCGAGCATAGTTTTTTTACAAATTTGTCCGACAGAGGCACTTTCCCGTTTACTATCTGTGAGAATGAGGACTTTGTATAACCCAACTTCTCCGACAACTCACGTTCATTCTCGGCAATATCTTGGAAGATAAGCCAATTTATAACCTTTCTAACACGTTGTATCTCATTCATATAAGATATAATTTTCGTTAAAATGATAATTTAATTTCGATTTATTTTTATGAAAACGAAACTTTGTTTATATTTGCACCGTGTTACGATTAAATAACCGCACAAAGTTATGAAATTGTTTCCGAAATCAGAAATAAACCAATAAGTAAAATCGAAAAGATTAACGAAAAAAATGGAAGCTAAGGTTTTTAAAACACCCTGCCAGACGGAGCGAGAGGCTCGCGACTTGGCTATCTACAACGAATACAACGACCTGATGTCAGTAAAGGGACAGAGCAAGACGGTCGTTATGGAACATCTGATGAGCAAATACGGCATCCACAGCATCGGCACGATATACGTTATCCGCCGCCGGGTTGAGGAACGCCTTAATGGGCAGGAGGGATAGGTTATGGCAAGCAAGGAGGCGAACAGGCTAAAATACCAATACAACAAGAAATACGTCGAGGCGTATTGGGAACGGAAAGCACAGCAACAGAACGGGGAAACATCTACAAATAAATCCCGTAAGACGGTGCGTCAAACCACGATAAGCTGCTTTGACGATGATCTGCAGCCCGAGATGGCTGACGTTGAAATCACGGTGTGCCGGAACGGAAAATCGGACGAGCGGTACATCAAGGCTCTCGAACTTGCCAACAAGCGGTTGAACGGAGAGAACAACCGACTGATAAGGCTTATGATAAAGTACAAGAATCTAATTAGACAAATAACGGAACTGTACTATGGAGAAGAGTAAAACACAAAGGATCAAAGCCGTAAAATGGGCTGTGCTATGGATATTGGGCATTTGGGGTTTCCTTTCGTTTATTGTCCTCGCCGGAGAGGAAGACCCACGTGACCCTATGCCGTTCGGCGAGTTCTTTCTGATTAAGGCTGTTGCGATGGCAAGCCTCCTGATATGCTTCTACATATGGAAGCGTCTGCACAGAGCCGGGTATCTACCGGAAGAATTGGACGAGGACGATGAAATCTAAAAACGAAAGGATATGGCAGATACGACATTACAGGATTTGAGCAACAAGCTCGACCACATAGCGGAACTTACCCTGATAGGGTCTAAAACGGTTCTGAATATCGAGGAAGCAGCCCTGTTTACGGGATTAAGCGTCGGACACATCTACCGACTGACAAGCGGAAAGAAGATACCGCATTTCAAGAAGCAGCGCAAGCTGTATTTCAAGAAAGCCGAGTTGGAGGCGTGGATGCTTGACACGAAAATCCTCACGGACGGAGAGATACAGGGCAAGGCAAGCACTTATGTAGCAACCCACAAATGACAACGGATATGAAACAAGCATCAACACACAACCAGCTCATACGGCAGCGGCTCTTGGAGGGAGGCAGCATAACCGGGCTTGAAGCGTTAAGGGACTTCGGCTGTTATCGCCTCGCGTCAAGGATAAGCGAACTGCGCCGTGAGGGGCTTGACATCGTAAAGACGATTGAAACAGGGATTAACCGGGTGACAGGCAAGCCCGTGACATTTGCCCGGTACTCACTCAACAAGACACAACCAAAGGAACGCCCGAACCTGAAAGAGGGCAAATCAAACTTATAATAAAATGAACGAAATCATCGAAGTAAAGCAAGCTAAAATGCTGCAAGCGATTGACCGTGCGGAGGTAGACATTCAGATAGCCACCGCCAAACAGTACCCACGTGACCTTGCCGCCTGTCTTAACAAGATAGCGACATACGCCACAATGGATAAAGAGACGGCAGAGGATTGTTTCTATGTCCTCCGGCGAAAGGACGCAAACGGAAACGACAACATCATCGAGGGGCTTTCAGTCCGTATGGCGGAAATCATCGCCGGGGCTTGGGGCAACCTCCGTGTTCAGACACGCATCATCGGCAACGACGGACGTATGATAACGGCACAGGCTATCTGCCACGACCTTGAAACGAACTTTGCCGTGAGCAAGGAAGTAAAACGCCGCATAACCAACAAATACGGCAAGACGTACAGCGAGGACATGCAGGTTGTGACAGGGAACGCCGCAGCCTCTATCGCATTCCGCAACGCTGTTTTGACGGTTATCCCCAAGGCGGTAACGAAGAAAATCATCAACAACGTGAAACAGGTTGCTCTCGGACAGGCTATCGACGTTGAAACAGCCCGTAAGAACTGTTTAGCGAACTTCGCCAAAGCCGGGGTTACGGAAGCGATGATATGCCAATATCTCGGCATCAAGACCGTTGCGGAGATTGACAAGGAACGCCTCTTTGAACTCCGGGCGACATGGAATGCAATCAAGGAGGGAACGACCACCGTACAGGAAACATTCGTACAGCCAGCTATTGAAACCAAGGCGCAGGAGAAAGCCAATAAAAAGGCGACCACAGCGCAGGAAAAAGCGGCAGCAGCTATGGCACAGGCTACGGGCGCAGCTCCGGCTGTTCCGGCAAACGTTGACCCTGAAACGGGCGAAATCAAGGAAGAGAAAGACAACAAGAAATCATCAACCAACAAAAAGTAACAGCATTATGGAAATCAAAATTGAAAACGTAAAGGCTGCGTTTAATACAGCCGATGAGAGCGGAAAGAAACTTCTTCTCGCACTTTTCCCCGAGTTAAGTTCAGAAACGGCACAGAAAGCCGACAATCGACCCGTAACAGAGCGCATCAAGACGTTTGTAGATGCAATGTTGGAACTCGGAGAGGAACACCCGTTTGTAAAAGAATGGCATTTAGGCGAGAACTTTTCTCTCGAGTTGGAAGCGTATCTGCAACTAAGGGTAATTTGCGCCGCCTTAAACGAGGGTTGGGAACCAAAGTTTACAGAAGATGAGGCAAGGTGGTATCCTTGGTTTTGGCTCTACACACAGGACGAAATCAACAACATGGACGAACAGGAGAAGCAAGACCGACACCTCATATCCACAGGCGATTATGAAACAGGATATGCGGGCTTCGCCTGTGCGAACTCGGCTGACGCCCCCTCGAATACGTATACGTACATCGGCTCTCGCCTTTGCTTGAAAAACGAAGCGTTAGCGGTCTACTGTGGCAAGCAGTTTATCGAGCTTTGGGCTGATTTCAACCTTGTACGCCGCCGATAACCACCTGTATGGTATGACACTCTATCCGGGAAGCGAAAGCCCCGTAAAAACGAATTTTAATCAAAATAACAAAGCGATATGAACAATGTAATTATCAGACCAAAGAGCCGGGAAGAATGGCTCGAACACCGCAAGAACGGTATAGGAAGCAGCGAAGTTGCCACAATCGTAGGACTGAACCCGTGGGAAACCCCGTATCAGCTATGGAGACGCAAGTTAGGGCTTGACCCTGCAAAGGGTGAAACCTTTGCGATGAAAGCCGGACACTATCTCGAAGATGCCGTAGCCATGTTTTGGCACGATGAAACGGGACGGGAAATCATCAAGCGTTCAGCCGGGGATTGGATTATAGCCAACAAGGAACGCCCCTATCTCCAAGTAAGCCCCGACCGCACCTATTGGCTTTCAGGTATGACAAAGAACAACTCCAACAAGGGTATATTGGAATGCAAGACCACGCAGATGAAGATTGACGAGGACGACCTGCCGAAGCACTGGTTCTGTCAAGTTCAATACCAACTCGGTGTCGCAGAACTTGAACAGGGAAGCCTCGCTTGGCTATGTTCGGGTCGGGAGTTCGGCTACAAGGACATGGAGTTTGTTCCTGACTTTTACGCATGGCTCGTTGAAGAAGTTGACAGGTTTTGGACGGACAACATCATCGGAAAGCAGGAGCCGTCGGCTCAATCCGTACAGGATGTTCTGCTGAAATATAACAGACACACGGACGGGAAGATTGTAGAGGTGAACGACGACATCTTCGAGGCTTACAAGGACTTGAAAGGGCTTAAAGAGCAGCTCTCGGAGCTTGAAGAAAGGAAAGTCGCCTTGGAGGAGAAAATAAAGGTTGCTTTTGGAGATGCGGAGGCTATCAGCTATGGAGGTCAGACGCTCGCCACATGGAAAGCCCCGAAGCCGAGCAACAAGTTTGACGCAAAGGCTTTTCAGGCTGCGCACCCCGATCTTGCGAGAGAGTTCACGATACCGACACAGGGCGCACGGCGTTTCCTGTTAAAATAACACCTAAAACAAGAAACGATGATAATCATATCAAACAAGCAACGGGATGACATTCTTCGCTACATTGAGCTTATGTGTGAGAATATGAAAGGGACGGACAACAAGACGTACAACACGAAGCGGTTAGCGATGAAACTGCACCGGGTATTGGAAGCGAAACAGCCGTTTTCAAAGGAAGAATTAACTGCTCGGTTAAAAATTCCTATGGATTTGAAGTAATTATAATATAATCGTTTTATATTTGCAATAACCGAAAGATGAACAGTATAAACTACATAGAAAATAAAAGCCTTGTATATGGGTGGAACAGCCGAAAGGCGTTCCGACGCGAGCTGTTATGCGTGGTTAGCCCTAAGTACGGGGCTTTTCCTTATAACAGCGATATGATAACACTCAGGGAAAACCAAGCCGAACCGATAGAAAAGGCTATACGGTTCTTTCAAGAGGCGAAGCCGAAGCCGAGCCTCATTGTCCTGCCTACGGCTTGGGGCAAATCAATCCTGACCGCATACGTAGCCAAGAACAGCAACGACAAGCTGATAGTCCTCCAACCCTCAAAGGAGTTGTTGGAGCAGAACTATTTGAAGTATTGCACCCTATGCGGAGATTTCGGCTCGAATGCCGGGATTTACAGCGCGAGTTTCGGGCGCAAGGAGATAGCACAAATAACCTACGCCACGATAGGCTCAATAAAGAACCTCGGGGCAGAATTCAAGCGGTACGGCTTCACGAAGATGCTCATCGACGAGGCACACCTTTACCCCCGTGAGGCAGACAGTATGCTCGGACGCTTCCTCAAAGACAGCGGCATAACGCACGTACTCGGAATAACCGCCACGCCTGTAAAGTTGCAGACGAACCGGGACAGGGAGGGAAGCACGTTCTCAAAGCTCGTTATGCTGACCTCCCGGAGCAAGAAAGGTAACTTCTTCAAGGAAATAATCCACGTCGGTCAGGTATCGGAAATGGTAAAACTCGGATATTGGAGCAAGCTGTTGTACGAGGCTTCGGACTTTGACGACAGCCTGTTGGTATTCAACACCTCAAAATCCGAATACACGGAGGAAAGCGTACAACAGGCATACGAAGCCAACGGCGGCACGCAGGCTATCATCGTCGCACTCGACCGCCACCCGGAACGGAAGCACATACTCGCCTTTGCACCCTCCGTACAGGACGCTATCGACCTGTCAAACCAATATGAAAACTCCGCCGTGATATACGGCGACATGGACAAACGGGAACGGGCGGACATCATAGACCGTTTCAGAGCCGGGCAGATACGGGTTATTTTCAACGTTAAGGTGCTTTCTACGGGCTTTGACTACACGGGGATAGATTGCATAGTCCTCGGTATCTCTACCGCCTCCATAGCCCTGTACTATCAGATTATCGGGCGAGCGACCCGTATTGACAAAGACAAGGAGGATGCCCTGATTATTGACCTCGGCGGCAACGTGAGCCGTTTCGGGCGTGTCGAGGATATAAGGTTCGAGCAGGGTAAGATGTGGCGGATGTTCGGAACGGGAGGACGACTTCTCTCCGGCATACCCATACACGACATAGGGAAGTACACACGAGAGGACACACAGGCTATCGACGCACGGGCTGACGCTCCCATCGAGATAATGCCTTTCGGGAAGTACAAGGGCAACAGGATAGCCGACATTCCGCTCCAATACAGGCAGTGGATGATACGGGCTTTCGAGTGGAACGCCCGGAACGAGAAACTGCGGAAATCAATCATAGCAACTTTTAACTGAACGGATTATGGCACGACCTCAAAAAAACAACGCAGAGTATTTCAGCCATGACGCTGACATGCGGAACGACGTAAAGGTCAAAGCCCTGCGCCGCAAGTTCCAGCATACGGGGTATGCCGTGTGGTGCTTTATCCTTGAATCCCTCACGGACGGGGAGTATTTTGAGATAGATTACAACGAATTGAACCGGGAACTGCTCGCAGCGGACTTTGACGTGCCTGTCGAGCTTTTGGAGGAAATCGTGGACTACTGCTGCAAGGTAGGGCTTCTCCAAATGACCGACGACCAACACCTGTACAGCGAGGCTCACCAACGTCGTTTTGCCTCTCTCATAGAGAAACGCAAACGGGACAGGGAACGCCTCTCTCGCCTCATAAAAAGGCGACAACAATATAAAAACGGGGATAACGAAGCGGAAACATCAGATAATGATAGTTATCACGGCGATAACCCCCATAGTATAGTAAACAATAATAGAGAAAAAGAGAGTAAACAAAAAGAAAATAGAGAAAAGAAGAATATACAATACCCTTATCAGGGTATCGCCGACCTGTGGAACTCTGTCTGCGTTTCTCTGCCCAAGGTGCAGAAGTTGAGCGAGGCGAGGAGGCAGAAAATCAAATGCCGCTGCGACGAGTGGGGCAAAACGCCTGACGTGTGGATGCAGACGGCAGAGGACATCTTCCGGCGCATACAGGCGAGCGACTTCCTCAAAGGCAGTAACAGCCATCAGTGGGTGGCGACTTTCGATTGGCTGTTCAGCAACAGCGGAAACAGCATCAAGGTCATGGAGGGCAACTATGACAACAAACGGGGAACGGCGCAGACACAGGCTGATGACAGCCGGGCGAAACTCGGTGTCGGCGAATACATCGACAAAGAGACAGGACGGCGTACATACGGTTCGGGAAAGGCTACCATACCGCAGGATGCACCGCCAAGACCGAGCGACAAGCACGCTTGGGATAGTGCAACGGCTAAATGGGTTCTGTTATGATGAATTGGGAGAAATACGGGATAAAGATACCCTACGGGCGTACATCAGGCAACGTGAAGGTGCATTGTCCGCAATGCCGTGACCAACGCCACGACAAGCGTGACAAGAGCCTTTCCGTTAACCTGTCGACGGGTATGTTCAAATGTCACTACTGCGGTTTCAGCGGTTGCGCAAAAGAGCCGGACGAACAGGAGAAGCGCAGGTGGATGGAACGCCAGCCGTGGTTTAACAACGCACCCATACGGCGGCAGAAGCCCGTGTACAAGAAACCGACGCACATAGGCAACGCAACGCTGTCCGACAAGGCTCTCGCATGGTTCGCCGGGCGAGGGATAAGCCGGGCGACGGTCGAGGCTATGAAGATAACGGAGGGCAGCGAGTGGATGCCACAGAAGAATGGACAGGCGAACACGGTGCAGTTCAACTACTACCACAACGGGGAACTCGTGAACACGAAATACCGAACGGGCGACAAGTGTTTCAAGCTCGTGTCGGGGGCGGAACTCCTGCCGTACAACATCGACGCTATCAAGGGCTGCAAGGAGTGCATCATCACGGAGGGGGAAATGGATGCCCTATCGTTCTATGAGTGCGGACGGCACGACGTTGTCAGCGTACCCAACGGGGCAAACGCCAACCTCGACTACCTTGACGACTACATAGAGGACTATTTCGACGACAAGGACACGATTTTCATAGCCTCCGACACCGACACAAAGGGCGTTATGCTCCGGGACGAGCTGATACGCCGTTTCGGGGCGGAACGCTGCCGGGTTCTTGAATACGGGGAGGGCTGCAAGGATGCCAACGAACACCTGATGAAGTTTGGACGGGAAAGCCTGTTGCAATGCCTCGCCACCGCACCCGAAATAAAGATAGAGGGCATCTTCACTGTGTCGGACTTTGAGCAGTCTCTTGACGCTCTGTTTGAGTACGGAATGCAGAAAGGCGTGACGATAGGACACGATAATTTCGACCGCCTGTTATCCTTTGAAACGAAACGCCTCTGCGTGGTAACAGGCATACCGGGCAGCGGAAAGTCGGAGTTTATCGACGAGATAGCCGAGCGTCTGAATATGCGGTACGGTTGGCGTTTCGCTTATTTCAGCCCGGAAAACGCACCACTCGCCTACCACGCCTCGAAGCTGATAGAGAAGTTCACAGGCAAGAAGTTCGACAAGCAGCACCTCACTTTCGGGGAGTACAAACAGGTCAAGGAACACCTCGAAACGGACTTCTTCTTTATCGCTCCACACAACGATTACAGGCTTGACACGATACTTGAACGGGCGAAGTTCCTCGTCCGGCGGCGTGGCATAAAGGCTCTTGTTATTGACCCGTACAACAGGCTTGAAGAAGAGAGCGAGGGTCAGAACGAAACGAAGTACATATCCCGGCTGCTCGACAAGCTGACAAACTTCGCACAATTGAACGACGTGCTGATAATCCTTATGGCGCACCCGACGAAGATGCCCAAGAACAAGGACGGAGTAATCGAAGCACCGACGCTGTACGACATCAGCGGCTCGGCGAATTTCAACAACAAAGCGGACTTCGGTATCGTGGTACACCGCAACCGAATTGAAAACACGGTGGAAGTACACGTGCAAAAGGTGAAGTTCAGACACCTCGGAGAGTGCGGAACGGCACTGTTCAAATACAACCTGAACAACGGGCGGTACACGCCATATACCAACGGGCAAGAGCCTGTTTGGGACAACAGCAACCATTTGATTGAAGAAGAAAAACGACGGCTACAGGACGCAGCGGAAGCGGCACAGTTCGATTGGGACAGTTACGACGATCTGCCGATGCCCACCGATGAGGAATGTCCGTTTTAACCATATAACAGAAAAATGAATATGAAAACTTATGTATTGACACTTTCAAAGGTTTTTCCAAAAACCCACAAACGGGCAGGAGAACCGACAGACTTTGAGCTTCTGTTCAAAGACAACAACTATTTTGATAAGATACACACAATCAGAGCGAATTATTCGCTTTGGGAACAGCGTATTTCAGAAATTCAGTCAGGACAGGCTGTCTTATCCGTCAGACAATGGACGGGCAAGCCATACCGAAGCAAACAGGTTGAAATCGGGAAACTGACAGCCAAAGACGGGGTCGGCGTACAAATGCTGAAAATGATTGACCTATTCAGACCTGCTATCATAAACGGACACAAGGTTGAATTGCCTGTTTTAGCGGCGAATGACGGGTTATCGTTTAATGACTGGTATGAATGGTTTAAGGGGTATGACCTCAAAAAGCCTTTGGCGATTATTCACTTTTCAGAATTCAGGTATTGATTATGGCAAGATTGAACATTGAAAGACAGCAACGCCTCGAACCTACCCGTATAGAGTATGCGGTTAAGCGTATCGAGGAATTGGGCTATGAGGTTATCCACAAGGATAGCCAAATGATTAAGTTCATCCACAAGGAACACCCGGTGTTCTTTTATCCGTACAGCGGATGGGCAACGGGAAAGACGATACAGGACGGACGTGGATTACAGAAACTTCTAAAACAGTTACAACATGGGTAAATGGGGAACTGACAACCAAATCTGCGTGAAGATAACCATTCGCAAGGGCTGTAACGATTGGGAGGTTATCTATTACCGAAACAAGCTGCCGATGTGGATTGTCGAACAATGGCGGTGGTATTTTGACTACCTCGCAGCTCTCGTCAAGGTCAATAATCCACGCCTGAAAGTCGAACTGACAACCTGTGCGCAGACCTTGAAACAGGGGCAGGAGTACATCGAGGAAAAAAGAAAAACGCTGCTCCGGGCAAAGGAATCGAAACTGAAAAGGCTTAAAAATACGCCCGTACAGGACGATTTGTTCAACTATGCAAGCAAGGAACAAGACAGGAAAATTCAAGCCGTACAGGGCGAAATTGACGCACTTAAACGGGGCGAGTTTAACTACTATGTTCCACCGATATATATCAACAGCATTAAGAAATGGATAAAACGATAATGCATGAAATGCCATTACATCTACACGGAACAAGGCGAAAAGGTATTGATGCCCGGCTGTATGGCTGTCGCTGTTTCAGGCGATATGGAGGATTGCACCTGCCGGAACGATATTTCCTTTCCGCAGTTTGAGCGTGAACAATATAACAAGACGGTAAAGGCTTTGCGCCAAGAGATTAAAGACCTCGAAAGCGAAAATGCCTACCTAAATCGGATTATTAAGAAACTTACAAAACATAAAGAAAAATGAACAGAGAAATAAAATTCAGAGGCAAAAGCCTACACACAGGAGAATGGCATTATGGAAACCTCATGCAGGTTGGCGATGCCTGTTATATCCACGAACCGGGAACAGCAGGATTTTTCACAGACCCCGAAACGGTCGGTCAGTTTACAGAACTGTATGATTGCAAAGGCAATGGGATTTACGACGGAGATATTCTTGGGGCTAAAGGTGAAGTTATCGGTTGGGTAAAAGGCGGTGTCCGAGGTTATTGTTACGATGTTGTCTATGTCAATCATCCGGCAGGAGAAAGCAGATGGACGCTATATAGCACTGTTAAAGACGACTATCCCGAACAAATAGAAGTTATCGGCAACATATACGATAACTCCGAATTATTGAAAGGAGGCAATTATGGAACGCAAGATAAGCATTGAGGAAGTCCGCAGCTTCCTTGCCGCCGCCAACAAGCAGTTTGAACAGGGCGGCATACTCATCAGCTGCATACGTTTCCACCGCTCGGAAACCGGGACGGTCGAGGATATTTACATAGACTACGAGGAACGGGATAACCAAACTGGAGGACAGGGTAATGAATGACAGTGACTTGAAAAACAATCTAAAACAGGCTTCCGAAAGGCTGAAACAAGACGTAAAAGAATGTTTGGAGGCAATAGCCCGAATGCAAAAGGACATGGCGGAGGACTTTGCGATAACAAACATTCTTGAACGTCTTAAAGAGTTTACGGTACACCCGGACAAGGGTAAACGGCGGACGTACCCACCCTACCGGGAACGGCTTCACGGGCAGGAATACCACAGGCGAAAGCCCTATTGGAACAGGATACGGAGCAACCCGAAAAGGAGGCGGAAACCCCACTGACAGGGCGGTAAACCGTTGAACGCAAATGTTCCGAACTTTTATTAACAAACCGTATTTTCAACCGATTAAAGCGACAAAAAATGGCAAATTACAGCATCAAGGCAGACCTCCTGAAAGTTAAGGGGGCGTTTGTGAAAGACCTGAAAGGGCGGACGGGCGCAGTGAAACGCTGCCTGATTATCCCGATAGAGGACAGCGGAATGTTCCTCGGCGAAAAGGGCTGTTATCTGAATATGACGGCTATCGAAATGAGGGAAGCCCGGTACAACGACACACACTGCGTCAAGGTGTCGCTCCCGAAAGAACAGTACGACGCGATGACCGAGGAAGAGCGCAACAGTACACCCATCCTCGGAGGTATGCACGAGATTAAGGCAAGCCCGAAACCCATAGACACCTCGGCGGTGGTTGTGGACGATGACGACCTGCCGTTTTAGAGTATCAACCGGGAGCGCACAAGAGGACAGTTCGGGGAGCAATCCCCGTTCTGTCGTCTTGGCGTTGAATGCGCCCCAAATTCAAACTTTCTTACAATGAACAGGCAACCTAACACGAAAACAAAGAAAAGCCGACAGACGGGGAATTCGTATCAAATAAGGGACGTATTTACCACGATCTGCCGGACAGATTTAAGGGTGGAGTGCGTCAAGGAGTACAAGTTCCACCCTACCCGGCGTTGGAGGTTTGATTACGCTATCCCGGAGCATAAGATAGCGTTGGAGGTTGAGGGCGGTGTATGGACGGGCGGACGGCACACCTCCCCGAAAGGATTTCTTGGAGACATCGAGAAGTACAACACCGCCACGCTCATGGGCTGGAGAGTATTCAGGACAACGCCGGACGAGCTATACAAGCTATCGACCATAAATCTCATAAAAGCTGCGATTTTAGGGCTAAATAACCCTGAAAAAGCCCCTTTTTTTGCCTTAATGTGATTATATTATAATCATTTTGGCTACTTTTGTGCAATTAACAATCAAACAGTAACGACCATGATTAAATTTTCAGAGTACGTATCACTCGGACACCCTGACAAGGTGGCGGATTACATTTCGCAGTACCTGTTAGACCGATACATCGAACACGACCCACAAACAAGGTATGCGGTCGAGGTTCAAATCAAAGGGCATCAAGTAACACTTGGCGGAGAAGTATCGAGCAAACACCATTTCTCCTCACAGGATATTGCATGCTTCGTCCGTGATGCCGTGAATGAAATCGGCTACACACGGGAGTATCAGCAGAGGTGGGGCGCAGAGAACACCATCTGCGGAGATATGCTCAATGTTTCGACGCTTATCAGCCAACAGTCGCCCGACATCGCACAAGGGCTTCCGGGTTGGGGTGACCAAGGCATCTTCTTCGGGTACGCATCCCCCGACCGTTCCACATGCCGTATGCCATACGAGCATACCATAGCCAAGCGCATCTGCAAGCACCTGTTCGATTCAGGCGTAGGTGGGCTTGACATCAAGGCGCAGGTCATTACCGACGACGGAGAGATAAAGAAACTTATCGTGGCTATCCCGTTGCAGGACGAAGCCGACGAGAAATTTGTCCGTGACTACCTGTGCGGCATAGCCAAGAGAGACTGCGAAATCATTATCAACGGCACAGGGCGTAAGCTCGCTGTGGACTTCTACGGAGGTGCTTGCCGTATAGGTGGAGGCTCTCCATGGACAAAGGACGGAAGCAAGGCTGACCTTACGCTGAACCTTTACGCCCGGAAGCTGGCGAGGCAGTACGCAGAAGAATACGGATGCGACGTGTACACCTCCCTCGCCTGTTGCATAGGAAAGCAGGAAGTCGATATTTCCGTTTGCGACGCTGTCGGCAATGTCTTGTGCGAGGGCACGCAGACTATCGACCCGACAGAGCTGCGCCGGGCATTCAAGCTCGACACGCCCATTTACGCCTCAATGTGCCGTTGGGGACTGTTCGGGGAATTTCAGAACGATAAACCTTGGGAATTATGAAAACAGAACTCGTAAACCTGTCGCAGATAGAACTTAACGCTGCGAACCCTCGAACTATCAAGAATGACAAATTCGAGAAACTGATAAACTCTATCCTCGCTCTGCCGAAGATGCTTGACCTACGACCTATCGTCGTGGACAACACAATGGTTGCTCTTGGAGGGAATATGCGTTACCGGGCTTTGTCCGCCATAGCCGACATGTCGGAGGATGAATTGAAAGACCGTTTGTCCGGCATACGTGACTTTCAGAAAAAGACACAGGCGGAGCAGGACAACCTCGTCGAGTATTGGCTGCGGTGGAAAGACAAGCCGACGGCACCCGTTATCAGGGCTTCCGAGCTGACAGACGCAGAGCAGCGAGAGTTCATCATCAAGGATAACGTCGGTTTCGGAGAGTGGGATATGGATGCGCTCGCCAACGAATGGGACAACGACGACCTCGTGGATTGGGGCGTGGATGTATGGCAGGAGGACGGTGCCGGGGAAAGCTCCGGTGGCGGAGAGATGCAGGGAGGAAGCAAAGCAAAAACCACCCTTAACGACCGCTTTGTCGTTCCCCCGTTCTCTATCCTCGACACCCGGAAAGGCTATTGGCAAGCCCGGAAAAAAATGTGGCGAGAGCTTATCGGGGATATGGGCGAGAGCCGTAGCGACACACTGATACAAGCACTCGAAATCAAATACAAAGACCTGTATCAGAAAACCCGTCAGCATCGGGAGGAACTCGGTCTGTCGTTCAAAGAATACCTCGACAAGTACGTGCCGGAGGAAGTGAAAGAACGGGAAGCGAAAAAGGTGCTGTCGCAGGGCGTTTCGCTGTTCGACCCCGTGCTGTCTGAAATCTGCTGCAAGTGGTTCACGCCGGGCGACGGGTCAGCCATATTCGACTGCTTTGCCGGAGATACCCAAAAGGGACTTGTATTCGGCATGTGCGGACACAGTTTCACGGGAATAGAGTTAAGGCAGGAGCAGGTCGATATAAACAACCGTGTAATCGAGGGGCGCGACTTGCCGATACGGTACATCTGTGACGACGGTCAGAACGTCGCAGAACATTTCAGCCCGGACAGCCAAGACATGCTGTTCAGTTGCCCACCGTACTATGATTTGGAGGTGTACAGCGACAAGGAAAACGACGCAAGCAACCAAGATACCTACGAGGGCTTTATCGGCATACTGCGCAACGCTTTCTCAAAGGCGATAACCTGCCTGAAAGAAAACCGCTTTGCTGTTATCGTCGTGGGAGATGTTCGCAACAAGAAGACAGGCGGATATTACAACTTTGTCGATGATGTCAAGCGGATATTCTGCGACAACGGAATGCTCCTGTATAACGAGCTTATACTTATTGAAACGGGCGCAAGCACGGCTTTACGGGCATCACGGTACATGGGTAGCCGGAAAGTAGTCAAGATGCACCAAAATATCCTCGTGTTCTATAAAGGCAAAACGAAAGACATAGCAAAGTATTTCAAAAAGATAGAGTTTACGGATAGTGAATTATCTGATTTTGACAACGAAATAAACACAACGGAGGGAAACGATAATGAGTAAACCACAAGACAAGAAACGGCAACAGGTAAAGCTCGCACGGCTTGAAATCGTGGCGACGCTTTACAAACGTGGCTACAGCATACGCAAGATACAGTCCGAAGTGATGAAGCGGCTCGCCTTGAAAACCTACTCAATAGCGACCTGCCACAGCGACATTCAAAGCTTGCTAGAAGAATGGCGCGAGAACCGTATCGAGGATATGGACGCAGCCCTGCAGCTTGAATTGGAACGCATTGACGATACCGTCCGGGAACTGTGGGAACAGTGGGAGAAGTCAAAGACGGACTACACGAAAACAGCCCGGAAGCAGAAAGGCTCTCCTGCCCGTGACAACGAAACAGGGCAGACATCCATACGCACCTATCAGACAGAGCGGACGGAAACGGAGGTAATCAGGCTTGGCGACCCTTCCTACATATCCGAAATCCGTATGCAACTCGCAGAACGGCGCAAGCTGCTCGGCTTGTATGCCCCGGAGAAAAAGGACATACAGGGCGGTATGTCGTTCGCCTCGTTCCTTATCGAGAGCGGTATGTTGGATGAAGCGGAACAGTCAGACGGCAAATGAGGCTGTTTTTAGCCCCACAGACGCTTTATTTCCGCTCGGACGGATAAGTTATTGTTTTTGAAAAGAAAGGGCGACAAAAGCCAAATAAACGGGCAAATTTCAAGGAATGAAGAAACGGAAAGACATCATACGGCAAAAAGGTCTTGGACTGATAGACACTTGGCGTGCGGATTGGAATAAATTCGTAAGCGAGGCGTTTGGCGTGTACCTCGACCCAGAGCAGCAGGAAATCCTGTCAAGCGTACAGCACAACAGGCGTACCTCTGTGGCTTCCGGGACAGCGAGGGGAAAGGACTTTGTCGCCGCCTGTGCCGCTATGTCATTCCTGTACCTTACGCCCCGATGGAGGCGCAACGCCAACGGCGAGGTGGAACTTGCCGAGAACACGAAAGTCGCTTTGACAGGACCGACCGACAGGCAGGTAAAGAACATTATGATGCCTGAAATAAGCCGCCTCTACAACCGGGCGAAAGCACGTGGCATACTGTTGCCGGGGCGTTTGACAACAGCCGACATAAGGACGGATTATGCCGAATGGTTCTTAACGGGCTTTAAAGCCGACGAGCATAACCACGAGGCTTGGTCGGGCTTCCACGCCGTACACACGATGTTCGTCGTTACCGAGGCGACAGGTATAGGCGACGATACCTTTGCCGCCATAGAGGGAAACCTGCAAGGCGACAGCCGCATACTGCTCGTGTTCAACCCCAACACCACGATAGGCTATGCGGCAAAGAGCCAAAAGGGAGACCGTTGGACACGGTTCAGCCTTAACAACCTGACAGCCCCTAATGTAGTAGAGAAACGGATAATCATACCGGGGCAGGTCGATTATGAGTGGGTCGTGGATAAGGTCGAGAACTGGTGTACGCCCATTGACGAGAGCGATGTGCTTGTCGAGATGGACGACTTCGAGTTTGAGGGGCGGTGGTATCGCCCGGAGGACTATTTCCGCAAGAAAGTCCTCGGCAAGTTTCCAAAGGTAGCCGACGACGTGCTTATCCCGGAACAATGGTTGGAGTTGGCACACGAGCGTTGGAAACAGGCTAACGGACGTGAACCGCTCGGCAACGACACCCGTATGCTCGGCGTTGACGTGGCTGGTATGGGACGCGATAACACTTGCTTCTGCGAGCGCAAGGGTGCGTGGGTGGCACCGTTCCAAACCCATAACAGCGGCGGAGCGGCAGACCACATGGGCATAGCCGGGAAGATAGCGGCGTACCGCCGTCGGCAGATTGAGGCGTATGTCAGCATCGACACCATCGGAGAGGGCGCAGGTGTTTACAGCCGTTGCATTGAGCTTGACAAAGAGCAGTTCATCATCAGTTGCAAGTACAGCGAGGCGGCGAAAGCCCGGAGCGGTCGTGACCTTACAGACATCACGGGACAATACAAGTTCTTAAACATGAGAGCCTACCTGTTTTGGTGCGTCCGGGATTGGCTCAACCCGAGGAACAACACGGGTGCGATGCTTCCGCCTGACGCACAGTTTGACGAGGAAGCAACCTCAATACGCTTTGACTTCAAGTCAAACGGCAGCATATTCATCGAACCAAAAGAGGACATCAAACAGCGCATCGGGCGAAGCCCCGACAAGTTCGACGCGCTCGCCAACACGTTCTATCCAATACGAAACAGGCAACCGATAGACCTTGACAGGCTGTCGAAGATAATACGAAGATAATCAATCATCAATAAAAACGGAATAGCTATGACAATCGAAGAAATCTTGAACTCCGAGAACTCGGCTGAAAGTAAAATCGCAGCCTTAAAAGAAAAGACGATCGTCGTCCCGGTGTGGTCGGGGCGTTTCGGTTTGGTGCAACAGTTTGACCCAACCAAACACCCGGTAATGAACAAACAGAAATACCCGGACATCGTGACCGACGAGGGCATAGAGTACGTTACCCGTGTTACGTGCGACCTACAAAGGCTTGCCACAAAGCGCATGACAGAGCTTGTAACGGGTATCCCTCCCAAAAGGGTTTACACGCCGAACAACGACAGACAGAAACAGATTGCCGCATACATTGAGAGCATATACGACCGCAACCGCATTAACAGCGTGAACAACGAACGGCTCAATATGCTGTTTGCCGGGTGCGAGGTCTTTACGCTCTGGTATGCCATTGAGGAACGGAACACGCTGTACGGCTTTTCGTCGCCGCTGAAGCTCCGATGCCGTAACTTCTCCCCTATGCTCGGCGACGAACTTTACCCCCTGTTCGACGAATACGGTGACATGATAGCCATGTCCGTAGGCTACACACGGAAGAAAGGCAGGAAGTACGTGCAATACTTCGACACCTATACAGCCGACAAGCACATCAAGTGGAGCAACGAGAACGGAGGCTGGGCAGAAGTCGAGAACGAGAACATCACGCTCGGCAAAATCCCCGGCGTGTATGCGTGGCGACCGACCCCGATATGGGAGGACACCTCAAAGACGGTTTATGAAATCGAATGGACATTGAGCCGGAACGGGAACTACCTGCGTCAGAACTCCAAGCCTATCTTCATCGTGTTTGCGGACGAAGCCATAAGCTACGGGGACGAAAAAAGCCCTAACAGGGAGTTCCGCTCCGTGATGCAATATCCGCAGAACGGCAGGGCTGAATACGTGACATGGGCGCAGGCTGTCGAAAATCTGAAATTCTATGTCGAACAGCTCCGCGACCTTTTCTTCACGCAGTTGCAGCTCCCGGATTGGAGCTATGGGAAGATGTCGCAGCAAGCCTTGTCAGGAGAAAGCCGCAAGCAGATGTTCATCGACGCACAGTTGAAAGTCAAGGACGAGAGCGGTCGACTGATTGAGTTCTTTGACCGTGAGATGAATGTCGTTAAAGCGTTTGCCAAGATAATGCTCGGCGAGAGTTATGCCGCCGACATTGACGCTCTGAAAGTCGAAACCCTGATAACGCCTTTCGCCATAACGGACGAAAAGGACACGATAAACAACCTCATGGCGGCGAACGGCGGCAAAGCTCTCATGTCACAGCGTGAGTCTATCGAAATGTACGGGCATAGCGACGATGTTGACAAGACCCTGCGTGAGATTGCAGAGGAAGATAAAATAGACGCATTTGAAATGACAGAATAACGGCTATGGCAAGGAAAATGACTACACAACGGGGCAAACAGCCGGACAAGCCCAAATATCAGTGCCGCCATTGCAAGCACAGCTACGATTGGTGCAGCAAGGCTATTGACGGGCATTTTATCCTGTGTCATTGTCCGTTCTACAAGGAAGGGAAATACTGCCGCTTCCTGTCAGACCCACAATGCGAACATTTTTTGAAACGGGAGGACGCAGACAATGGCAACGGATAAATACGACCGTCGGCACCAAAGCAACCTATCGGCATACGAGCGAGAGATAGACAGGCTCTATCGCCAGGTCATCACACAGGCTGTGGCGATAGGCTTGTCTTTGCCCGATTTTAAGCCCGACACGCTGTTTTCTTTCGACGACTACCCTGCAATAAGGAAACGGGTCGAAAAGCTGTTACAGAAGCTCCAAAACGGCTTGTCGTCGATTATCCTTAACGGGATAAAATCCGAATGGACGCTTGCCAACAACAAGAACAGCGAACTCGCCCGGCAGGTGTTCGGGGACAACGTCGGCAAGTTGTCACAGGAACAGTACCGCCGATATTTCAGCACCAACGAGAGCGCACGGGAGGCTTTCGAGAAGCGCAAGGTAAACGGGCTGAACCTTTCCGACAGGGTATGGCGGTACACCGAACAATTCAAGGCTGAAATCGAACTCGGCTTGGATGTAGGCATACGCAACGGACTTTCGGCGGACGACATGTCGCAGGAACTCCGGCAATACCTGAAATACCCCGACAAGCTCTTCCGGCGTGTCAGGGACGAACACGGGGAATTGCAACTATCCAAACGTGCGGCAGCGTTCCACCCCGGACGTGGTGTGTACAGAAGTTCGTACAAGAACGCACGGAGGCTTGCCGCCACTGAAACCAACATCGCCTATATGACAGCCGACTATGAGCGTTGGCAACAGCTTGACTTCGTTGTCGGCATTGAAATAAAACTGTCGAACAACCACACGCTAAACGGTATGCCGTTTACCGACATTTGCGACAAGCTGAAAGGACGTTACCCAAAGGACTTCAAGTTTACAGGCTGGCACCCACACTGCCGCTGCCGGGCTGTCACGATACTGAAAACGGACAATGAGATAGCCGAGGACACACGGCGCATATTGGACGGAGAGCCTCTTGACGGCAATAGCGTGAACCGGGTAGATGACGTACCGGGCGGCTTCAAGCAATGGCTCAAAGACAACGAGGAACGGGCGAAGCGCAGTTATTCCGTGCCGTACTTCATCAAGGACAACCCTAAATACCTGCCCAAAGGCTATTCAAAACTCTATGCGATGAGAATGCCATACGACACGCACGAGGAATATGCAAAGGCTATGGATTACAACAAAAAACACGCCGGGTTCTCTGCCGCCATAACACAGAACAACCGGGAATTGGCGGCGGTGCTTCCTGTCCTGCAAGGCAAGATAATGAACTTCACGGAAGCCGACGGAAGCAAGTGCAATCCGGGCTATTCGCTTTCAGATGCCGCAGACTTGGGGTATCGCCACAACTGCCAAACCTGCACCATGACCTACGAGCTTCGCCGCCGTGGGTTCGACCTGCAAGCAACGCCCAATACCGTGCTGAAAGGGTACAAGCGTTACAGGACTTTCAGCCGTTTCTGCGTGAGCAAGAAAGTGGATTGGCGTGACCGCTTCCTGACAGCGGACGGCAAGAGGGCTGACTATGAGTGGTCGGCAGGGATAAAGGACACCGGGCTTGCCAAGCTGAAATTCATCGAGGACAAAACAGCGAAACAGGGGCGTTACGAGGTTTACTGCGCATGGAGAAAGGGCGACGCACATGTATTCATCGTCGAACGACAAAAAGACGGCAACCTGTTATGGTTTGACCCACAATCAGGTCGCCGTGGCAGTTGGCAGGACTTCGATTATATCGACCAAATGAAGCCCGGCTCTATCGGTGTCTTGCGTATCGACGACAAGCTGATAAATCCCGTATTCTCAACTCGTTTCAAGAAGTCCGGCGATTAAGCCCAAGTCGTCGAAAGGCTCAATCTCTCCGTCTTTCAGCGAAACCAACACGGGAGCGTCGGGAGGGCAAGGAAACCAACGCTCCCTGCTCTCCACACCCAAGCTGTATATCGCACGACCGTCAACATCGCACAGATACGCAGCCATTCTGTCAAGACCCTGCCTTTCGGCTTCGTCCAACACTATCTTCGGTATCTTTTTCATATCGCCTACAAACTTAGTTATTTTCCTCAAATTCGCCGTATTTCGGCTTTACTTTTCGCAATCGTGTAACTTATTGTCCGTCGGATTATCGCCCGTTGTCGGGGCTTTGCTTTGTTTCTTCCGCCGCACCTGTTCTTTCGTTATCGTACACTTGCGCCCCCTGTAAGGAACGCCGTCCGATACTCCGATGTTCCACAGCCGGGAGACCTTGCACCCGACCTGTTCCGGGGCGAACTGCTCATAGATAGCGGCAAGGCTCGAAAAATTGAACGCCGTCCGGTCATCACCCTCTATGGGCGGCTCTTTGAACTCAACCCGGTAAAACCAATCCTTTGTCCCCATCAGTCTCCTCCCTCCTGTTTTCGGTTGACAACTACCACCGCATGGACCGGGAAGTCCCAATCCTGTATCCGCTCCTCTGCCTCCGGCTGCGCCTCGACCTTGCCGAGTAGCCCGGCGATGCCTTTCTCCGCTATCGCCTCCGCCTCTTGACGGCTATGAGCCGCCACCGTGACCTGCCCGTTGAACACGAGCCTCGCTCTGATTTTGTACTGTTTCTTTGCCATTGTTTTTCTCCGTTTAACGCCCCCACTATGTGTGTCAGGCGTTATTCCCCAATCCAAAGATTGGAGGCGTGGTCGCCTGACCCGTAAGGGTCTTTTTTTTAGACTACGATAGTAGTCTTTTTTTTAGACTACGATAGTAGTCTTTTTTTTCTCTATTTTCTTTTACTCTTTTTTCTTTTACTATACTATGTGTACTTTCGCCGTGATAACTCCTTAAAAATCAAGTTATAGCCGTGATAACACGTTATTTGAATAATTATCGCCAACGATAACCAACAGAATTGTAATTGTCGTTAGCGATAACCGATTTTAGGGTGGTCGTACTTTTGCCAACTTTTTACCCGGTTTTTGGTGGATTTTCCCTGATTTCATAGAAAAACAGCATCTAAAAAAATCATATCGCAGCGATAACTGAATTATCGTCAGCGATAACTACTTGAAAAGTTTGTCAATCGGGTAAAAGGCGTTCTTGCGCTTGATTGTCCGGGCTACATCGTCACCCCACACAGTGGCGATAATGCGTATGGCGTTCAAATCTCCGTCCCAGTCTATGCAGCACTCGTGATTGTTGTACTCATACACGTAAACCTCCTGTGGGTTGCACTCGGAGCGGATTTTGTCGTTTATGCTGTCGTAGAACGCAAACAGGCGTTTCGACCCGTCCTTTGTTCCGTAACCTCCTGCGCCGATTGAAACGAGCTTCTCGCCCTCCTGTAACGGGCGTATGGTTTTCAGCCCGTCGGCAAATTGCTTGTTGGAGAAAGCGAAGAAACAGTCGTACTTGGCGACATTGACCTTGCATCGCTCGTCGCATAGCTCCTTGTACCGTTTCAGCGTGTGGGCGTGTTTGTAGTCAAGTACGCCGTAATTGTTTTGGTTCTCTTCAAATTCAAATTCCTGTGCCATAGTATTATTGGTGATTAAAGCCCGGCAGAGCCTGTTTTGCGGCGGTCTGCCGGGCGGTTGTTATGTTATGCGGTTACTTTTACACGGTTAAGAAGTTGCCCCGACAATTCGTGTAATTCACGGCTTCTTTCAGGCGATAGCTCCCGTGCATGTGCCGTGATAGCCTGTGTCAGCTTCCAAAGGGTAGCCCCTCCCTGTACGCCGTCCTCCGGGTCGTTACGCATGAGGATTTTTTCAACCTCCTTGCCCTCCTGCTTGAGCAGCCCTCCGTCACGTGTCAGGCGTTTCAGCTCGTGTTCAAAGTCAACCTCCATTTCGCTTGCGCCCTGTATCTCTATGGCTTTCTTCACGAGGTTATCCTTGCTGAAAAGCCCTTTTGTCAGGTCACGAACAGCCGAAACGGTCGTCTTGGTGTCAAGCTCGTAGGTCTGTTGCGAAAGCTGCAGGTTATCGGGTAGCTTCGAGCCGAGGTGTACCTGCTTCATCACGCTCTCACGAACCATACCGTTAAGGCAAGCCCCGTTCAACAGGAAAGCCCTCATGTCAACGGCACCGTCGCCATAGTCAGATGTGCTGAACCTTGCCCCGGCGAAGATAACTACGTCGCCGTTATTGGCTGTCGGAACTGTCAGCGGTGTCGGGAGTATCGTTTCAGCCCAAATCTTGGTGTCGTTCATATAAGCGTCCGAAATGACCGCTCCCTGATCTGCCGCCTCCTGTACGAAAGCCGTCAATATCTCGACGCTGTTCAAGCGACGGTAGCTGTCGCTCAACACGCCTCTTACCTGTTTTCCGACCGTCCTCACGAGAACACGGCTTCGCTGCGTCCAGCCGCTATGCTCGTTAAGGAGCGTCGCTGCGAGCTGCTTTGCCCAAGGCTCGCCCGAAGCAAGCCCACGCAGGTATCGCTGCGGTATGCCCATACGGTCGGCGAGCTGTCCTATGGCGTTGTCGTGGAGGGTAAACTGTCCGTCCGGCATTTCCATTCGTAGAGAGCCGTTTGCACTGAATGTGATAACCGGGCTGTGGTCGTTGATTTTCAGGTTCACGCCTATCGGGGCGATGTAGTCCTGTGCAATTTTGCCCTCGTTCACGAGGCGTTCCATTGTTTCCCGTACTCCGACGGCTTTGCCGTCAATCATCCGTTGAACTTTGTTCATCACTACTTCGTTCAAACCTTGCTGTAATTCGGTTGTCTGTGCCATAATACTGTAATTTTTAGATGGTTATTAAAATCTGATTGAATTGTTCAAAAACTCTACCGCCTCCGCATACAGGGCTTCGGCTGAAAGGTTGTCCGAGCTTGGCTCGAAACCTGCGAGGTATGCACCCTCGATAATGCTCTTTGTCATAACTACGTCCTCCGTTATTTGATGTAAAAACTGAATTTCAAAACTCTGCGCAGCTTGCAAACACAAACATCGTCCATACAGGAGAAAGCCCTTTTGAGGAACTTGTTCAAAAGCTCAACCCCTATCAGTTTCAAAGCTCCCGAAACTCCAACAAGCATGTTTATCTTGTTCCCCTCGTTGTCAACCCCGGCAACCTTGATGCGGAAGTTGCGGTTAATGTCTCTCGTGCTGTATGCCAAACTGTTCTTGTTCATATCTGCTGTCATTTTGCTGTTCAAACTGTTTATATTGTAATCACGTTGCAAATATAAGTGAAGTATTTTGGTAATAACACACTTTTCGGGAAAAATTTTTATCCGTTCAGTTTATTTTTAACTCTTATTTAATCATCACAAGTATATCACATTGAATGCCTTAACCATAACAAAATATGCGTAATATGAAAATTTTTCGGCGATTTTCTGATTACTATATAATCACTTTACGGGAATTTGATTACCTTTGAGGTGATAATCTGATTAGTTAAACAATCATACGAGTATGAAACAGAAACTTTTTGATGCGTTGAAAGCCAAATTTCCGGGGGTCAACGCTAACGTGCTGAACAGGATTGCCGAGAAGCTCGCCAAGACTGTGACGACAGACGAACAGGTTACAACTGCTGTGGCAGGGGTAACGCAGGAGTTTATCGAAATCATCGAGAGCTACGGCGACAGCCGTGCGACCGAAGCCCAACAGACAGCCGTACACACCTACGAAACGAAGTACGGGCTGAAAGACGGGCAAAAAATTGATGCGACCGGGGGTGCGGCTGGCGGACAGGCAGGAAGCGGCACAACCGTACAGCAACAACAAGCAGGGGGCGCACAGGAGCAAGTTCCGGCTTGGGCGCAGGCACTTATCGACAGCAACAAGAAGCTGAACGACCGCCTCGACAAGATGGACGGTGAGCGCACGACTGCAACCCGTAAACAGCAACTTTCAACAATCATCGAGAAGTTGCCTGAAAATCTCCGCAAGGCTTATGAGCGGACACCTGTAAACGATTTGACCGACGAGCAGTTCAACGCTCTTGTCGGGGAAATAACTACCGAGGTGAACGGTATAGTCAGCGAAGTACAGGCAAAAGGGGCTGTCTTCGGAAAGCCGACCATTACAGGCGGCACAGGTAATCAAGGGGGCGAGCTGACCAAAGAGCAGCAGGAAGCTATTGCACACCGTGACAGTAAGCCGAAAGACGGTCAGCCGTTCTAATGTCTAACAATCAAAAAACCGAAGAAAATGAGCATGACAGTTCAAAGACGTAAGGACACCCGTACACCCCGTGTCTTTATGCACAAGGTCGCCGACATCCGAGGCGGCGTGTCTGTGAAAATCTCCGAGCTTGGAGGCGATTATCTTCGCGAAGGTGCCGTCCTTAGCGCACCCGACAATGGCATCTGCCATGTTGTCAAAGTAGCGGAGGTCGTTGCCGAGGTCGATGCTTCCGAAACGAACATCAAGGTCAAGAAGCTGCACAACTTCAAGGAGGGCGACTTCGTTATGACCGCCGAGGGAGGTTTGGCATACGCCATTACAGCCATTGACGACAGCGGCAAGGATTACGACACTATCACTGTCGGAACGACGCTGAAAGCTATCGCAAAGGGCGGTTTCCTCATTGAAGCTGCCGCAGAGTCCGCATCGAACACATCGAAGCTGAAATACACGCCGCTCTCTCTCGTGGGAACGGGCAAGCCTGTGGTCAGTGGGCAGAACCTCGACACCGACGCTTGGCTTATCGGCGTGACGAAAGGCAATCCGCTGCCGGAGTGTGTGGCTAAATATCTCACAGGTATCATCAACTACTAAAAATCTGACGTTTTATGGCAACAATCGTAAATACACTCATCCAAGGATTGTCGCAACAAATGGTGCAGGCACGTCTGAACACAGCGGACGCGACCCCTTTCCTGTTTGCGACGCATTTTCCCGTCAGAAAGGTAAACGGCTTCATCTGGCGCACTTTGCAGAACCAACTCGCAAAGGCGAACGTTGCAGCCGACCTGCACACTGACAACGGGACCATCCTCCGTAAGCGTCGTCCTATCTTCGAGAGCGCGAAAGGCGACATTCCTTTCATTTCCATAAGCCGGGAACTTTCCCGTTCGGAAATCAAGGAGTATCAAACCGCTCTCGCTTTCGCACAGGACGATGACGCTACAAAGCTCGTGCAGTATTGGGGCGAGGATGTCGATTTCTGTTTCAACGGCGTACAGTCGGAGTTGGAGTACATCGCATGGAAGCTCGCCTCGAACGCAGGCGTGCTGAAATTCACGACAACCACCAACGCCACCTATGCCAATGAATTCGACCTCGACTATGACGTGGACGACGAAATGAAAGTGAAAACCACCGTGGATTGGGCGAACAAGGCGACCGCCGACATCATCGGCGACCTCCGCACGTTCGTAAAGCTGGCAAAGGACAACAAGCTGAACCCGAAGTTTGCGTTTGTGAACCTCGACGAGTTCTACAAGATTGCGTCGGCAGACCAAATCATCAAGGCTTGCGCGTCTTTCGCCGCTAACGCCCTCGGCATTTCGCAGACACCCGACCTCACGCAAGTCAATGCGATGCTCGCAAAACAGGCTTGGCTCAACGGCATACAGCTCCGTATCATCGACCAGACCATCACCCGTGAGTTCACGGACGGCTCGCAGACTTCGGGCAACCCGTTCGAGAACTGCCGTTTGGTGCTGTCTGAAACGGAACGCCTTGGAACGACGCAGTATGACATCTTGCAAGAAAACAGCGACCTCATACTCCGTGCGGAACGTGCGCATACCGTCATCAAGAAGTACGGCACGGCTGAGCCGCAGAGCGAGGTTACTATCGGACAGGCTGACGCTGTACCAGTGTTCGACACGGCTTACCGCAACCTGTATGTGAGAACGGATGCCCAGGATTGGGAGTAAAGCGTGACAAACTATGGAAACAGTTCTCGAAGCGTTGAAAGGCGTAAATGCCTACCCCGTTCCTCTCCGCACGCTGACGGCGATAGCGGACAAACGGGGTCTGTCGCTGACAACCAATGCGACACAGGAGGTGCAGAAAAGCAAGGAATACAACCTTGCCGTCGCTGACCTCCTGATGTGGCTTTCGATAGCTCCCGATGTATCGCAGGGCGGACAGAGCTATTCGTTCACGGACGAACAGCGCAAGCAGTTCCGCAACCGGGCAAACAGCCTGTACGACGACTTCGGAGCAAGCGACGAGGCAGGAACGCCGAAACCCATTTACGGATATAAAGGTTCACGGCTATGATTATCCAAAACGGCACAATCGAAGTAAAGCGGAAAACGGGAGGCGGCATCGACCCGGAAACGGGTTATCCGCAGAAGCCCGGCTCTGTGGCTTGGGGCGACCCGATACCCTGCCAATACTCGGCAAACAAGTACAACCAACTCGGACGTGTCAACGGCGAGCATTTCACTACGGCGCAATATACAGTGCTGATAGAGGAACAGCCGTTTGAAGCCGAGCAGATACGGTTGAAAGACCTTGCCGGGAACGTGGTCGGGGAGTTTTCCATTATGCAGGTTGAGCCGTTGGAGGCGGTCTGTGAGTTGAGGATTTGGGTGTAAACGCATTTCAGCCCGAATGCCGTGTTGAAATGACGGAAACGCCCAAACATACGGAAGCGAAAAGAAAACGGCACATACGCCGAATCAGCAATAAATAACTTTACATTATGCCGATAAGACAGATAACACCGAAATCGCAAATAGACGCTTACATCAAGGAGCGGATGAACAGGCTGAAACAAGCCATCATCTACAACCTGTGCGCCATAGGCGAAAAAGTGCGCAACGAGGCTATCGAGAACGGTTCGTACAAAGACCGCACAAAGAACCTCCGCAGCTCCGTCGGTTATATCGTGGTCGTTGACGGGCAGGTGTACAAGACAGGCTCTTTCGGCAAGCCGGACGGAAACGACGAGGGACGAAGCACGGGAATGTCCTACGCACGTTCTCTTGCCGGGAAGTTCCCGAAAGGCATTGTGCTTATCGTCGTTGCCGGAATGCGATACGCCTCTTATGTGTCCGCAAAGGGTTACAACGTGCTTGACAGCTCGGAACTGCTTGCCGACCAGCTTGTACCCAAGATGTTGAAACAACTCGGATTTAACAAGTAACAGGAACTATGGCAAAGACATCGAAACAGGTTCAAGGCGACATCTATCAACTGCTGAAAGACAGCACCCTTTACACGATGATTTCAGGTGAGGTCTATCGGCAGGGGTATCGCCCCCGTGACAGCCGCAAGGAAGATGCGGTCGTGATTTTCACAACCGGGCTTCCCAATCAGATACAGACGGGGGTCGTGACCGTGAACATATTCGTCCCGGACATAGACCCGTATGACAACGGGGTATGGGTTGAGGACGGAGAACGCACGGAACGGATTGAACGCCTTGCGCAGGAGTGGTTCGATAGCCTTACGACCGAAGTTTCCTGTTACAAGTTTAAGTTGCAGCAGACAATTTACATCGAGGAAGAAGCCGACATACATCAGCATTTCGTCGTCGTGAAGCTCAAATACGAGTATTTCGGCGATGATTATGCGCCTCTGAACATTCCGCAGGTCGCCGTAATAGACGCAACGGATACCGACGGCAACGTGGGCTATCTGCCTGTCCTTGAAACGCAGGACGGGGACGCACCTGTTACGCAGCCTGTTATGAAGAAACAAAATCAGTAACCATTAAATTTTAACGAATATGGCAGTATTAAACTGGGGCGAATGCGATTTGAAGCACGCCACAAGCACCGACGGTGCCCCCACAGGGGAATGGGATGAGTTACCTACTCCGAAAGAGGACAGTACACAACTCACGACGACCGCAGGAACAGAAAAGACCGCCACAGAAGAGGGCGGTGCGCTCGTCGATTATTTGCCGGGAAAGAATACCTATCAGCTCGAATGGGACGAGTTCGTCAAGAAAGGCGAGGAGCCGTCGTTTGAGGACAACGACGGAGTAATCACGGGCGAACACGCTTTCCGTGTCGAGGCACAGGATAAGGGCTGTCCGGCTATTCAGATTGACAGAGCCGTCCTGCGTGTCGAGGACAGCTACACGACCGCAGACGGACAGCTGCGCCACTATGTGGCTCGTGCGCTGAAACCGAAGACGGGCAAGACAATCAAGAGCTATGTGCCGAGCGAAGAGTCGGGAGGGTAACGCATAACTCAGGATAACCAACAGCAGGATAGAGCAGCAGGTAGCTCGCAAGCCCAACGGGTTTGAGGTCGGGGGTTCGACTCCCCCTCCTGCCCCAAATTTTAACGCAACACATTATGGCAACGAAAACAATAGAAGAAAAGGTCGCCGAAACCATACTCCAAAAGGATATTGAGGTAACGGTAGGCGGCAAGAAATACAAGGCAGCCCCGGCAAGCACAGCAACACTCATACTTGCTTCGGAGGCTGTTTCGCGTTTGCCCGAAATCAATCTTGACCCTGAAAAGGTAGTCGAGGAAAGCCTTTCTGTGGCTCGTGAATGCCGTCCTTTGGGCGACATTGCGGCGATACTGATACTCGGCGCAAAGAACCTAACGGAAACAGTAAAAACCCGGCAGACGGTTGAGAAACGCCGCCTGTGGGGGCTTGTCAAGTGGACGGAAGAAGTAGAAGTCGAACAGGTAATAGACCGAAAGGCGGAACTTGCCAAACAGATACTTGAAGACCTGTCGCCCCGTGCGCTAAACCTGCTTGTCGCCCAACTGCTTCAAAAAATGGAGTTAGGGGATTTTTTCGGGCTTACCACTTTCCTGACAGAGATAAACCTGATGCGACCGACGAAAGTGGAGACCAAAACGACAGCGTCTGGGCAATAGTCGCAGGAACGGTAAAGGCTTTCAACCTCCCGGTCGAATATGTCCTGTACGAAATGAGTTATGCGAATATGGTTATGTATGGGGCAACGCTTCCGAGCTACAAGCGCAAGGAGGACGACAAGGACGGAAAGAAGCGGAAACATCAGAAAGTTATAAAAGTGGACGATATCCGAAACAGGGATAAACTGAAAAAGATTTTTGAACAATTCGATTGACACGCAATGGAGAATGACAACGGCAAAATATATTACGGCACAGGCATAGACAACTCGCAGTTGCGTACCGATGCGGAGGAATCCAAACGGATTTTATCAGGTATAACAGGCACAGCCGTAAACGAGGGCAAGCGGATTGACGCCGTTTTCAAAAGCATAAGGAAAACGGTGGCAGGTGTCTTTGCCGTGTCGCAGATGAAAAAGTTTGCCATGCAGGTTGTCAATGTACGTGGAGAGTTCCAAAAGCTCGAAATCGCCTTTAAGACAATGATAGGCGACACGAACGAGGCAAACGCCCTTATGTCGCAGCTCATAAAAACTGCCGCCACAACGCCTTTTGGAGTGTCTGACATATCAAACGCCGCACGTCAGCTTCTTGCATACGGTGTCGAAGCCGACAAGGTGAATGAAACACTTATCCGGCTCGGTGACATCGCCGACGGGCTTTCAATACCTATCGGCGACCTCGCATACCTGTATGGAACAACAATGGTACAGGGGCGCATGTACACTGTGGACCTAAACCAATTCCTCGGCAGGGGTATTCCTTTGGGAGAAGAATTGGCTAAGGTGCTTGGGGTTGCAGAAAACCAAGTACGTGCGCTTGTAGAAGAAGGCAAAGTCGGTTTCCCGGAAGTGGAACAAGCTATCATCAACCTCACGAACGAGGGCAGCAAGTTCGGCGGTCTTATGGAAGCGCAGAGCCAAACCATATCAGGTCGTATAAGAAACATCGAGGATGCCATAGAACAGATGTTCAACCAAATCGGACAGGCTTCCGAGGGCGTTATAGGAACATCGCTCGACATTGTTTCATCCCTTGTTAAAAATTGGGAAACCGTCGGCAAGGTGCTGCTTACCGTGATAGCCACATACGGAACGTACAAAGCCGCCGTCTTGGCTGTTGCAGCCGCACACAAGCTGATGAACATTTGGGGTACGGTACAAGCCGTAATATCGCTGTCTAAAAGCGTGACGAGCGCAAAGGACGCTATGCTCCTGTTCAACATGGCGGTCAAGGCAAACCCGTTGGGCTTGGTTCTGTCCGTTGTCGCAGCAGCCGCTACCGCTTTCAGCCTGTTCTCTACGAAGTCCGGCGAGGCGGCGGAAATGACAAACAAATACGGCGACAGTGCCGCCAAAACAATCTCCCGTGTCGAAACCCTTTCCATGACCCTGAACGGTCTTACAGCCGGCACGTCCACCCACAAAAAGGTTATGGACGAGCTTAACGGCATACTCGAAGAATACGGCTTACAGGCTATCAAGGAGGGCGACAGCATCGACGTGGTAAACGCCAAACGTGCGCAGGCTATCGAGCTGATAAAGCAGGAGGGCGTGGAAAGGCAGCGAGCAAACGCTCTTGAACAGGGTGCGCAGAACTATGCGGCGCAACTCTCGGAGGCGCAGAAAACGCTTTATTCCGACCTGTCCGGGGCTAAGACAGAGGGGACGTTGATGCCGTGGGACAATAAGGAACTGCAACAGAACGCCGCCGCCATATCTACCATTATCGGGAATGTAGTTGAACAGAACATCACGGAGATTGCCGGAAAGACGGGCGAAGAATACCAAAAGGGTATCAACAAGATTTACGCCACGATACAAGACCGTATGCGAGCCATAGGAATAAGTGAGGAAACCATACAGAAACAGTGGCTAACGGACGGACTGTTCATTTATCAGAACCTCGTACAGAACTATATCAACTCCATACAACAAGCGAGGGAGGAATACGACCGTTACTCCGAAGCCGTGAACAAAGCGTCGGACGCTGAACGTGCAGCCGCAGAGGGTGCATTGACTTTCTCCGAAAAGGTAGAAGCCATAGAAAAAGGTCTGCAAAAGCCTACGGAGGGCGTACACGACTTGTACGAGAACATCAAAAATCTGATGTCGCAGTACTCGAACAATACTATCGGCTTCACTATCCGCATAGGAGGCGAGATACCAAAGTGGATGGAGAATATGGATTTGGACGAGCTTCAAAGGCTCGCCAAACGCTTTACGGCTATCGGTCAAAGCAGCCCGAACGGTTCGTATGTCAACGGAAAGTATTTCTCGCAGCAACAACTCCTGCAACGTGGTGCCGATTACGCCACAGCCGCTGAACAGAAGCAGACCGAAGCCGACGACAAAGCAAGGAAAGCCGAGCGGAACAAAAAGGAAGCAGAAAGGGAGAAAAAACAGCGTGAGGCAGCAGCCAAACGCCTTGCCCGTGAACAGCAGCAGATTGCAGACGAAACAGCCGAGCGGAACAGGCAGATTGCCGAGTATTCACGAAGCGTACAGGAGGCACAGGAACAGGCGGAATTGGATATAAGGCAGCAGCGCATAAACCTTATGGACGACAGTTTCGAGAAGACGATGATGCAGCTTGACCTGAATTATGACAGGCTCATCGCCGAGAATGAGAAACGCACGCAGGATATGCTGAACGCCCTCGCCGACAAAAAGGTGCTTGAATGGCGAAACGCCAACCCCAAAGCCTCCAAAGAGGAAGAGCTTGCATACAGGGCTTCGCTCGACCTGTCAGTTGCAGATCTTACGCCGGAACAGAGGGATGTACTGAAATCTTATGAAGATATAGCCGCCGACATACGCCGCAAGGGAAACAAGGATGCCCTCGACGCTATGCTTGCCGATGTAATGACCTACGAGCAGCAAAGGCTGAAAATAACGGAGGAATACGAAGACAAGCGCAAGCAGCTTTACAAGACCGACGACAAAGGCAACTATGTCCTTGACGCGAACGGAAACCGACAGCTCCGGGAGGGTGTCACGCAGGGGAATGTGGACGAGTTGGACTTACAGGAGCAGAACGCCCTGCAAGCCGTCGATGAACAGTTCGCCCAACGGGAGGAAACATACCGGGCATGGTGCAACGAGATTGCCAACTATACGCTTGAACAGCTGCAGGCGGTTCTTGAACAGGCGGAAGCCGAGCTTAACGAGTTGGAAAGCTCCGGCACGGCTTCGGGCAGTCAGCTATCCACCGCACGAGCAAAGGTGACGACGGCGAAGAAAAAAGTGTCGGAAGCCAACGCCAAAAACAGTGTCAGCCCCGACAAGCGCAGTATCAAGGAGTGGGAAGACCTGTACAAGACGCTGTTGGAGTGCGAGCGTGAGTTTGAGAGCATAGGCGATACCGTCGGAGGTGTTGCCGGGGAAATCATATCCACAGCCGGAAGCATTATGACTTCTTCGCTGTCAATGATAAACGGCATTGTTTCGCTTGTCAATATGTCCTCGCAGGGCATACAGGGAACGGCGACAGCCGCCGCCACAGCCATACAGACAGTTGAGAAAGCCTCCGTTATACTGACTATCATATCAGCCGCCTTGCAGATAGCGATGCAGATTGTCAACCTGTTCAACAACGACGAGAAGAAACAGGAGGAAATCGAAGCCTTGCAGAACCGTATTGACCAACTGCAATGGGAACTCGACAACGCCGACATTGTGCGGTTGCAGGAAAATTCAGGGCGTGCGATAGACCGCATCCGGCAGACGCTATCCGAAACGAAAGCCGAGCTGATACAGAACAAACTCGCCGTGAACGATGTCGCCGGAGCGTGGAGGACGCTGTTTTCAACGGTATCGAACAACCAAGAGTTGCTTGCAAAGTCTGCCGAGAAAATCGCCGACGCATACGCCGACATCGCCTACTCCGCAGACAAGGCACTCGGAGCGGAGAAGTACGAGAGCAGCAGAGACCAATTGGAGAATATCGCCAAACAGCAGTTGCTCATTCAGCAGCAGATCAACGCCGAGAACGACAAGAAAGACACCGACCACGGGAAGATAGAGGAATGGGAGCGTCAGATTGAGGAACTCGGGCAACAGGCTGTCGCCGTGATAAACGATATGGTCGAGGAAATTATCGGCGGTTCGGCTGCTGACATTGCCAGCGAACTCGGCGACGCATTTTTTGACGCTTTCCAGGACGGCGAGGATTACGCCGAGGCTTGGGGCGACAAGGTAAAGGACATCGTCGGCGACGTTATTAAGCGTATGCTCGTGTCGAAATACCTTGAAGAGCCGCTCGGGGAGATATTCGACAAGTATAAGAACAAATGGTTCAAGGATGGTCAGTTTATGGGGCTTGACGCTGTCATTGCCTCCATGAGCGGTTTCGCCAACGACCTTAACGCCGTCGGGCAGGATTTCGCCGAGATATGGGAAGCCCTACCGGACAGCGTTAAGAATATGTTTAACGTGACGGAGGAAGCGACACGGGAAGCCTCGGAGAAAGGCATAGCGACAGCCTCGCAGGAAAGCGTGGACGAGCTTAACGGACGGGCGACAGCCATACAGGGACACACCTACTCGATAAGCGAGAATACAAAGCTGATCGTTGCGACGGCAAGCCTTATCCTGCAGAGCGTCCTTAACATCGAGGGAAACACGGACGGTCTGTCAACCCGTATGGCGAACGTTGAGAGCGATGTCAGGGATATGCGCAACACTGTGAATGATTTGGCATTGAAAGGAATCAGAATAAAAAGTTAGCGAGTTATGGAAGCGATAATAAGACAGATTTACGCACAGTGGGTCATTGCCAAGGAGCAAGCCCGGCAGGAGTGCGAAAGCCGTTCCCTCCACAACATAGCGGAGAAATACCGCAGGTGCAATATGTTCAAGGGGACGGAACACACGATAGAGGAACTTGCCGCAGTATTCACCTCCCGGCAGGGGTTGGAGTTCTGCATCAGATACCACTTCCCGAATATCGCCACGTTCCGCCTGTTCAAAGGGCAGGGCGTGGAGAAGTACGGCATATACATAGATGCCGGGGTAATCACGCTAAAGAACCCGGCACGGGCGATACTTATAGGTCGGACGAGTGCAACGGTAAACTGCGACGAATGCAAGCAGCACGAGATTGTGCTGTTGCACGGCGCAAGAGCCGTCGTGAACGCATCGAAATGGGCTGTCGCTTCCGTGACGGCTTCTGTCGGTTGCAGTGTGATTAAAAACACATCTGAAAATGCGATAATCCTATGATGTCAGGCAGATTATACATCGACGGGCAAGACGTGTACAAACAGTTCGGAATGTACGTGTCGGACAACGGGTGGAACGAACTCGTTGCGATGCCGCCGTTGAAATCTGTCGACAGCAACGATTGGAACGAGGAAGACGGCATAGAAGCCGACCTCTCCGCTCCCGTCCTTAACACACGTGACGTAAACCTGACATTCGCCACACAGGGTGTTTTCAGCCGCTATTTCGACTTTCTGAACCTCTTGTCGGACGGAGCATACCACGTGTTCGATTGCGCTGCCATAGGGCGCAAATACACGCTGCGCATGGTGTCGCACACGAGCCTTGACTATGCAAAGCTGCTCGGAAAGGTGAAAATCAAGTTTGCCGACGACTTCCCGTTGGACGGGTACAAGTACAAAGCCCCGGCAAGCACAGTGGCGGCATACGATGACTATACCATAGATGGACAGCCTTTCACGGCATACGGCGTGAGGATATTGCAGGGAACGCTGTCGGAGGTTCAGAAACCGTCTGCTGTCAAAACGAACCTCCTGCGGAACATCAAGACGCAGACAGGGGTTATCTATGACAGCAAGAACGTGCTTTACAAGAGCAAGGACGTGAAGCTATACTGCCTCATGAGGGCGGAAACGCTCGACGAGCTATGGCGAAACTATGATGCCCTGCTCTACGACCTTATACGCCCCGATGAACGCCTCCTGTGGGTAAACGAGCTTGAACAGGACTTCCCCTGCCATTACAAGAGCTGCACCGTACAGGAATTTGACCCGGAGGGCAGACCTTGGCTGAAATTCACGCTTACCGTGACATTCACGAGCGATTTCAGGATAACGGAGGATGACGTTGTGCTGGCTACGGAGGACAACATTATTGTCTTTACAGAAAACGGCGTTTACGCTATCGACATGCTGCTTGACAGGTACACCTATCCGTCCGTGCGGTTCGTCAACGACAGGGCGACGCTGCGCCTGACATCAAACGGCAAATTCAGGTTCAACGATTAGCATTGTGTAACCCATTTAAGATACGCAGATATGAAGAAGATAAAGATTTCAGAACTCCCGTTATACAGCTCCTTGAAAGGGTTGTTTACGATAGGAACGGACGCAAACAACCGAAGCGTCAAGGTATCGTTGGAGTTTGTCGAGCAACAGACCACACAGGCGGTAACGAACGCCAAGGAAGCCACGGACGCAGCAAACACTGCGGCAGCGGCGGCAAACACGGCTAAAAAGAACGCCGACACAGCGACAGCAGCAGCCAAAACAGCAACCACCAACGCTATCAAGGCAAAGGAAGATGCCGACGAAGCGACGAAGAAAGCCAACGCCGCCACAGATGCGGCAAACAAGGCAATAGAGGATTGCGATACAGCGACAGAAGATGCGCAGGAAGCCACGACCGCAGCCAACGAAGCAACCGCAGCGGCACAGGAAGCGACCGAAGACGCAGTGAATGCCACGGATAATGTCCTTTTGACGCTCGGTCGGCTTGTACCTACGGGAATGACAGTTGAAAGTGTTACCCGGTTGACCGTCGGGAATGTGAAGCCCAACTACATCAAAGCTGCATTATCGCCAGCGAGTGCTATGCAAAATGTGATTTTTATCAGCGATAACAAGGCGATAACGGTTGGTACGGACGGGCGCATAACGGTTGTCGGCAGGGGCAAAAGCACGGTACATGTCATTCCGACCTGCAACACGGCTCTTGCCAAAACGCTGCTTATAGAGGTCGTCGCCCCGGCATTAAGAAAAGCTACATACAGCAGCCTCCGGCTGACCCAATCGGGGGCGTTAAGATTCGGATAATTGTCAAACCTCAAAAACGAAACGAAATGGCACAGAAAGGTTACATCAGTGAGTTTATGAACGGCGGTCGCATCGTCTCTCACGGGAAAATCAACGACCTGTCAAACGGATTCAAGCTACCGGGCGACGTACCGTTCTCGGTTTATGTCAGACCGAAATTCAGCACATCGACGCTTGACACGGTTCTTGCCGTGCGATGCAGTCAGGACGAAAAGCCGTCGGAAGCACCCGTACCGTTCAACGACTGGACACCGATGGCGATTGTGGAACTCGCACCCGATACGGAAGTCCTTGCGACAAACGACATCTATTGGGGCAGCGGCTGCTATGTGGAGGGCGAGGTATGATTGTGTCGCTTTTCCTGTCGCTGTCGAGGCGCATACGTGCGTGGACTGCATCAGTCCTGCGCAAGAAGAAAAAAGCCCTGCGTATGAACACGCCCACGTCGGCGATGCTCATAAAGAAAGGAGATAAATCAGTTTTCAAATTCTTAAACAGTTAAAAGTATGGCAATGACAAGTGAAGAAGAAAGCAAGTTGAGAGAAATCATCGAGGCTTTCGAGAACGGCAAACGGTTAAGCGATTTGCCGAACGTATCAGGGACAAACCCGTTTGACCTCCTTTGCGAGGTGCTTGACACGGACGGGGAGAGCAAAAAGGCGGCACTCGCCTCGCTTATCCCCTACGTGGAGGAACAGTGCAGCTACGGCATACAGTTCGACACGACGGTATCGACCCCTACCTGCACCCGTATCGGAAACACCGACCTCCACAAGTCCGTGCCTATCCAAAGCCGCATGAAAGGCTGCCTGCTTGACGACAACGGAAAGGTGGTGGAGTACCTCGACCCACGGGATTGGACGGGGCAGGTTCGCGACGGCTCACGTGGGCAGGTTATGGTCGAAATCCCCCTGCACTACCGCAAGTTCGAGACCGACGGCACGATACGTCGTGTGCGCATCAGCGAACAGCCCCTGCCGGGCTATCATCAAGTGCCGCAGATGTACATTTCGGCATACGAGGCTGTCCTTGACAGGACAAACCTGAAGCTCTGCTCTATCGTGAATATGGCAGAGCAGTACAGGGGCGGCAACAACAACGCTGAATACGACGGAACGTACAGGACATTCCTCGGTCGTCCGGCAACACAAATCAGCCGCACAAACTTCCGCAACTATGCCCGTAAACGCAACAATTCGGCAACGGCTGAATGGAACTGCATGACCTATGACGCTCAAAAAACGCTTTATTGGCTGTTCGCCGTCGAATATGCTACGCTCAACACACAGGCGGCATTCAACGCAGAACTCACCGCAGAGGGCTACCGTCAAGGCGGTCTTGGCGCAGGCGTGACGACTTGGGACGGAACTTGGTCGAACTTCAACGGGTATAATCCGTTCGTACCGTGCGGACACACCGACACGCTCGGAAACAGCACGGGTACGGTTTCATACACCGCCGCCAACGACGACAGCACTATAACAAAGACTTTCGACGTTCCTCGATACAGGGGTATAGAAAATCCGTTCGGGCATCTGTGGCAGTGGACGGACGGTATCAACGTGCGTATCAGCCCGACAACAGATAACGGAGGCGACAACCTGTCAAAAGTGTTTGTATGCTCCGACCCGTCGAAGTTCAATGACACCAACTACGAGGGTTATTCTCACGTTGGGAACGAAGCACGTACAAATGGATATGTCAAAGAGGTTATCTTCGGGGAATACGGCGAGATTATGCCGTCGGTTGTTGGAGGCGGTTCTACACAGTTTTTCTGCGACTACCACTACACGAACATTCCCACAACAGAAACCCTCCGTGGTGTCATGTTCGGCGGTTACGCGTCTGACGGTGCGTATGCGGGCTTCGCCTATGCGCGCTCGTATTACGCCCCCTCGAATGCGTCTGCGTACTTCGGCTCTCGCCTTTGCTTTTTACCGCAAAGCGCATAGCCCGGTAAGCGTCCGTGTCTGATACGTGTCGGATAATGAAGTTGGATTATAAACAGAGATAGTTATGACGATAAAGGTTGGTCGCTCCCGTGGTGTCCTGTTCAGCGGTAACGCGAATAACGGTGCGAATGCAGGCTTCGCCTATGCGAACTCGAATAACACCCCCTCGAATACGAATACGAACATCGGCTCTCACCTATGCTTTAGAATGTCAGAAAGACAAAGATATAAGGGAGCGACGACCTTGCCTCTTGGCAGAAGATTTCAAGTAACCCGAAAGGTGCTGGTAGGAATGCCTGTTGTATGGGCTACCGAACGCTCCGAATAAGAAAAGCAAAGCGATGAAACGTATAGGGAATTTATACGAACAGATAATATCAGTCGAGAACCTGCGGCTTGCTGATGAAAAGGCTCGTCGTGGGAAAACTCGCTCATACGGTGTCAGGGTTCACGACCGTAACAGGGAAGCCAACATACAGGCTCTCCACGAGGCTTTGCTGACAAAGACATTCAGGACATCGCCTTACGAAGTATTTACCATATACGAACCGAAAGAGCGTGTCATTTATCGTCTTCCGTACTATCCCGACCGCATAGTCCACCACGCCATTATGAACGTATTGGAGCCGATATGGGTAAAGACATTCACGTATAACACCTACTCCTGCGTCAAGGGACGGGGTATAGAGGGCTGTGCCCGGCACGTCGATAAGATGATACGCAAATACAGGGGAAAGCCCATGTACTGCCTTAAAATCGACATAAAGAAATACTATCCGTCCATAAAGCACCACGTGCTGAAACGCATCGTCAGACGCAAGATAAAGGACAAAGACCTGCTGTGGCTGCTTGATGAAATCATCGACAGCGCAGACGGTGTGCCTATCGGAAACTACCTGTCGCAGTACCTCGCCAACCTGTTTCTTGCCTATTTCATGCACAAAGTGAATGAGGTTTGGAAGATAGACTGCGAGGAATACGCCGACGACTTCGCCTTTTATAGCGAAAGCAAGGAAACGCTGCGGAGGTTCTTTCACGAGTTTGTCAAGCCCTATATCGAACAGGAACTTGAATTGAAAGTCAAGGACAACTGGCAAATTTTTCCTATCGCCGTGAACCGCTATGACAGGCACGGTCGTGGGCTTGATTATGTCGGTTACAAGTTTTACAGGAAACAAAAGCTCATCAGAAAGAGCATAAAACAGAATTTCTGCCGTGCCACAGCCAAGCTCAACAAACGGCAACCGCCGCTTGACACGAAAGTCTATAAACAGGCTGTCGCGCCTTGGCTGGGTTGGGCGAAGCACAGCAACAGCAAACATCTTTTACGAACCATAATTAAACAAGAGCATCATGCAAGCATTTTATGACAGCAAGCCTCCTTACTTGGAGGCAGTGGGAAACGGAAGCTATGTCTATCGTTTCAACATCGAGGAAGTAGTGCCGGAACTGACCGACGAGAACGCCGGAGAAGAAAAGGTGTCACAGTGGAAATGCGAGGAAGTCACGGTATGGAAGCCCGTGACGTCGGACAAGGTTATAGAGGCTGTTATCCGGGCGAAATACACGGAATCCGCAGAACTCGCCCTCGTAAACAAGTTCAACGCCTATCAGCAGGGTTTGGATGTTGAAGCCGGGATTGTGGAGGAATACACGGAATATCTGTCGTTCGTCGCCAACGTGAAAAGGCAGGTGCGCAAGGATTTGGGAGAGGAAACATCGGAAACGCCAAAAGCAACAGCCATCACGCCGAGGATTGTTGACATCGCAAAGTTCCTTACCCTAACCGTTAACACGATGAGCCTCACGGACAGCGACGCTTTGGCTGTCAAGTCCGTTTATCCCGATTGGGGTACGCTTATCGGCAAGACCGTGAAGAAAGACGAGAAGATGCAGTACGACGGCAAGCTGTGGAAAGTCCTGCAAGAACATACCGTACAGGAACAGTGGAAGCCCGGCACCGGGACGGAGAGCCTGTACACGGAAATCGTCGAAAGCGCAGCCGGAACAGAGGACGACCCTATCCCCTATGACAACAATATGGAGTTGGAACAGGGCAAGTATTATTCGCAGGACGGCGAGGTGTATCTGTGTACCCGTGACACGGATATACCCGTTTACAATCCATTGAAAGACTTGGTCGGCATTTATGTAGAACTCGTACAATAAAAGATAGAGGAACTATGGCAAAGCGGTTCAGCGAACTCGGTATCAAGCAACAGGACGACCGAAAGATTTTCAACTGTCCGCAGGTGTCGGTAACCGACACCTGAACAGCGAAATAGAGGTTATCGACTACCTCCCCGATGTTAAGACAAAACACGGGGAGGGTCGTTACCTCATACACTATCGGACGACCGACGGCAAGGAGGAAGGCAAATTCTTCACGAACTCCACAGCCTTGAAAAGCGTCCTCGACCAAGTTAAGGAAGAGGATTTTCCGTTTATAACGGTTATCAAAGCCACTAAATGCGGCAATGGCAAGATATATCAGTTTACGTAAACGGGGAAAGGTGAAATCAGCCCGTTTTAGCGGCTTTTAAGTGATTATAATATAAACATACCACTTAAAAAAGATAACGCGAATACGGCGAAATTCGAGTAAAATAACTTTGAACGTAAAGGGCATGATAATATACAACAACAAGAACATAAAAGTACTTGATGTCACGGTTGACGACAACAGCTACCGATACCGGGTAATAAAGGGCGATCACAACCTTACGCTCCATTACTCGCTTGCGGAGCATGTAGAGATACCCGTCGGCTCGTACTGCATCTATCAGGGCGAAAGGTACACGCTCGAACGCCCGGAGGCTTTCAAGATGAAACACAGCCGGAACTTTGAGTACACCGTCACGCTCGAATCCAATCAGGCAAAAGCAAAGATATGGAAGTTTCGCAACCCGGTTGACGGACGGCTTAAATTCTCCCTTACGGCGAAGCCGATAGAGCATCTTCAAATGTTCGTCGATAATATGAACCGCCGGGACACGGGGTGGGAAGTCGGCGAGTGCATTGACGGCACAGAGACGCTGATAAATTATAATCACGTGTATTGTTGGGACGCTCTCGGAATGATGGCGACAGAGTTCAACACGGAGTTCGAGTTTGTCGGCAAGACAGTACACCTGCGCAAAGTGGAATATAACAAAAACAATCCCTTGCCGCTTTCATACGGGCGTGGCAACGGTTTCAAACCGGGCGTGGGGCGGTCGAACTATGGCGACACGCCACCCATAGAGATACTCTATGTTCAAGGCGGAACGGACAACATCGACCCGAGCAAGTACAAGAGCAGCGAGCTACTTCTTCCGGCAGGTCAAAGCATACGGTATGACGGCGTTTATTTCGAGGGCGACCCGAATTTCAACCCTGCGAACGCTCGTACATACGTCGTTGACGATTTGGGGTACTCAATACGCCGGAGCGACAAAGAACTTTCATCGCTTGCGGAGGATAGTCTGGACTGCTCGGACATTTACCCGAAGCGCATAGGAAAGGTTACGAGTGTCGTTGTGGAAGATGCGGACAACAACTTCTATGACATAGTTGACAATACCATACCCAATACGCTCAACTACGAGGAATGCCTTATCGAGGGCGAAACAATGACTATCGTCTTTCAGTCGGGTATGCTTGCCGGGCGTGAGTTCGAGGTCAAATACTACCACAACGCAGAAAAGGGCAAGGCTGCACGTCGTTTCGAGATAGTCCCGGCTGAAATAGACGGTCAGACAATGCCGAACGCCACGTTTGCGCCGCAGACGACGGACACCTATGTCGTGTTCAAATGCCGTATGCCGGATGCCTATGTCCGTGACGACGAGACAAAGACGGGTGCTTCGTGGGATATGTTCCGTACCGCCGTCCGTTACCTGTTCGATAACGAGGAACAGAAGTTCTCTTTTACGGGGGAGCTTGACGGCATTTGGTCGAAAAAGGATTGGATAAACATCAGCGGAAAGATAAGGCTCGGAGGGTATATACAGTTTTCCGATGAACACTTCCAAAAGGACGGGGTGCTTGTCAGGATAACGGGCATTAAGGACTACATCAACAAGCCGCACAGCCCGGAGATAGAGTTGTCGAACTCAACCGTGGGAGGCAGCTTCTCTACGACGCTGAAACAGCTTGAAAGCGACGAGGTGCTTGTAGAGGACTACCACAGGGATGCCATACAGTTTACCAAACGCCGTTTCCGGGACGCAAAGGAAACAATGGAGATGCTGGAAGATGCCCTGCTCGACAATTTCACGAACAGCATCAACCCGATAGCCATACAGACGATGCAGATGCTCGTCGGCGACGAGAGCTTGCAGTTCCGTTTCGTGAACAGCAAGACGAACCCCGTCGGCGTGGCACACAGTATAACCTTCGACAACACGACGAAACAGCTTACAGCAGCCGCAGGAATAATCCAGCACCTGACTATCGGCATAAGCTCGTTGAGTTCCTCCCACGCCGCAAGCGAATACAGGTATTGGGATATGCCGCAGTACACGAGCGGACGGCTTGACAACGGGGAAACGAAATATTACCTGTACGCCAAGGTAAGCAAGACGGCACAGACAGGCTCGTTCCTGCTGTCCGAAACGGCTGTCAAGTTGGAGGGCGTTACTGGGTATTATCATTTGCTTGTAGGTGTGCTTAACAGTGAATACGACGGGGAACGCAGTTTTGTAACCTTGTACGGCTTTTCAGAGATACTGCCGGGACGCATAACAACGGACAGGATTGTATCAGGGAACGGGGACAGCTATTTTGATATGCTCGCCAACGCTATGAAGCTCGGCAGCGTCCTTGATTTCAACTCGGAGGGCGACGGCAAACTACGACTCAAAGGAACGCTCGTGCAGAGCCAAAGCGGAGAGGAAAACTATATCGGCTGCTTCCGTGGCAAATACAACTCGTCGTACACCTATTATCAGGGCGACGAAGTGACATACACTGTGAACAACAACACTTCAACGTACCGATACATCAACGCAACGCCAAGCCGTGGCATAGCTCCAACGAACACGGTCTATTGGCAGATTATCGCGCAGGGGTCAAAAGGAGAGAACGGTGCGGACGGAACGAGTGTAAAAATCAAAGGTTCACTCGACAACGCCTCGCAGTTACCTGCATCCGGGAACGAAGAGGGCGACGGCTACCTTATTGACGGAAACCTCTATGTATGGGACGGCTCGAAGTGGAACAACGTAGGAACAATCAAGGGCGAAAAGGGCGACCCCGGCAGTCCGGGCGCACCCGGAGAGGATGCCGACTACTACGAACTGCGCTATGCAAAGAACGGCAGCACGACAAGCCCACCGAGCCTGTCAAAGACATCGGTAAATCCGAGCGGTTGGACGACAACGCAGCCCACGTTGAGTGCAGGGCAATACCTTTGGCTCACGATAGCCAAGAAGTCAGCCGACGGCAAGACACTTGTGCAGCAGTGGTCAACGCCCGTCAGGATAACACCATACGACGGCAAGGACGGTGCAGACGGTTCAAGCCCTGTAATGGTTTACCGTGGCGTGTATGACAGCTCGAAAACGTACTATGGTAACAAATACCGTTTGGACTGCGTGAAACAGGGAAGCACCTATTACATTGCACGTGTCGATGCCGGGACGTTCAAAGGTATTGCGCCCCCCGATGCAAACAAGTGGAACTCATTCGGGGCTTCGTTTGAGAGCATAGCGACAAACCTGTTATTGGCGGAGGGCGCGAACATCGGCGACTGGTTCATCAAGTCGGGAAAGATTGTATCAACGCTCGCAAGCGGCGACATAATCGAACTTGATGCAAAGAACAACCGCATACAGATAACCTCGACACGATCCGGTGGCGATTACTCAATGGAAACATCACTCGGCTCCATAATACGGCTTGACGCTTATAACGGAATTGTCGAAACCCGTTCTAAAACCAGCAACTATACAAGCTATATGTCGCCGTCGGGGCTGTTCGCAAACAGGGCAGGAACGCAGTGTGTCGCCGCTTCCACAGGTTACGACCAACGGGCTTCTGTTTGTGGTTTGGGTTGGGGCAACCTCAGTAAAAGTGCATGGTCGCTCGGTGCTGACGAGAAACTTGTTGCCGGGGTGTATGGAACAGCCTCAAACAGCAGCACGGCACCGTACTATGGCGGTTATTTCAGGCTGCTAAAGGCTATGGGGTTGGTGTACGGGACAAAGTACATTACATCATCGGGCGTTTATCTCACAGACTACATGTCGCTCGTGGTTGGATTTACAAACGGACGGGCAAATGTCTATCTCCCGGCTTCTTCCCGTGAGGGACAGACGATAATTTTGAAGCAATGGTGGACGGGGTATATGCGTATCTATCCCCGAAGCGGTCAGAAACTCTACGATGATAATACGGAGAATGAGTATTACGATGTAGGATGCGGTCAAGAAGTAATCGCTCACTTCGTCCGGGCTTCAATAAACGGAGAAAATGTACAAGTATGGCTATTGAGCAGATATAAATTCTAAAAACTATGGTAGAATATGGATATATGGACGGGAATTGCCTCCATTCCCGTTTTATTGAGCCGATTGCAAGAATACGCATCGGGGAGGACGGAAACAAAGTGACAGAAACCGTGTCGGTTGAGCAACAGGTGGCGGAGCTTTCGCCGGAATGGAAGCCTGTCGATACGATAGACGAGGCGCAGATGGAATCGGGCGATGAAAACTACATCATCGTACCTGTTCCGTATGATGCCGGAGACCACATAGCGTACAACTATGTGCGGAAGTTCGACATCAAGCGTGTACGCACGGAGATAGAAGCTCTGAAAGAAAGCCTGTCGCAGAGTGATTATAGGATAACGAAATGTTACGAGGCTTCGCTGTTGGGACAACCGCTGCCATACGACATTAACGCTTTGCATACAGAACGGCAAAAGGCAAGGGACAGGATAAATGAACTCGAAACTCAATTATAAATGACATGGAACTGAATGGAATATTACAAGTTATTATCGGAGCGGTCGCCTCCCTCGGAGGGTTCAGCCTGATAAAGTTCCTTTTCTTCATGAAGCCTGAAAGACGCAAAGCACAGGCGGAAGCAGAGATAAAGGAACTTGAAGCAGAGGAAAAGGAAATGAGCGTGATGCGTACACTCGTCGAAAGCCTTAAACAGCGTATCGAACAGCAGGACGAAAAGATACGTGAGCTTAACCAACGTGTGGATAAATTGTACGAGGAAAAGCACGAGTTGGAGAGGCTGAACAATCAACTGACACGGGAGAACGCCATGTTGCAGATAAAGCTCGTGGAGGCACAGCACAACCTCTGTGTGCGCCCCGACGATGAGTGTCTAAAACGTATGCCACCGAGGGATTATTGCCGCCTCGTCAAGCTCGCCAACCACGAATATGACAAGTATTATCCAAACATAGACGAAAATGAAAATAGCGGAGTATCTGAAAAGTCTGATAAAAGCCAACAGCCTTGACAGCAGCAAGTCGTTTGCCCTTGTGCTTTCAAGCGTTGTCGGGGCTTTGGTCGGGCTGTGCGTGTGTTTCTGTCTTGTATGGGACGTATGCACCAACGGCTATCTGAAAACCGACCTCGACGCTTTGGGGCTGTTCATGCTTTGCATAGGCGGTTTCATGGCAGGAGGCGGAATAAACAAGGCTTTGAGCGAAAGAAAAAGAGATAATGTTAAACCAATAAACAAAGAGGAGGTTTCAAAATGAAAGAGAAAATCTTGAACTACATCGGACAGGACGGACTGCTGCATATTCTCTGCTGCATCGTCCTCGTGAGCGTTATTGACATCGTACTGCCGCTGTGGGTTGCAATTATTGCAACAGTCGTTATCGGCTTGGCGAAGGAGTTTGTATGGGACAAATGGCTCGGCAGGGGAACATTCGACAAGAAAGACCTGCTGTGCGATTTGGTCGGTATAATCATCGGTTGCCTGTAAAACTATGGAGGATTGACTTATGGTAGTATTGATTGACAACGGACACGGAAAGGACACCGCAGGGAAGCGGTCACCGGACGGAAGATTGAGGGAGTATGCCTATACCCGTGAAATTGCGGCAAGGCTTGAACAGGCGTTAAAAGCCCGTGGCATGGATGCCGTAAGGATTACGCCGGAGGAAAACGACGTATCATTGGGCGAGAGATGCCGTCGGGCTAACAAGTACGGGGCGCAAGATGTTATCCTTGTATCAATCCATTGCAACGCCGCAGGGAACGGTTCTTGGATGAGCGCACGGGGTTGGGAGGCTTGGACGAGTGTCGGGAACACAAAAGCCGACAAGCTGGCGACCTGTTTGTACAAGGCGGCAGGGAGAGCCGGGTTCAAGCTGCGTAAAGACGAGACGGACGGCGACCCCGACAAGGAGGGACACCTGTATATCTTGAAGCACACGGTTTGCCCGGCGGTTCTGACCGAGAACCTGTTTCAAGACAACCGGGAAGATGTCGAGTACCTTTTGAGCGAAACGGGCAAACAGACTATCGTCGATTTGCACGTAAACGGAATTGTCGAATACATTAACAGCGTAACAAAATGAAACGGTCTATCATCTTCATGTTGGCGGCAGTCCTCCTTATCGGGGGCTGTTCGCCCGGAAAGCACCTTGCGAAGACACAACAGCAACAGGACAGTACACGGGTCGAAGTACGTAAGGAAATCGTCTATGTTCCCGACACTGTGTATCTCGAAATCCCGGCGCAGACAGCAGAACGGACAACCCGTGACAGCACGAGCCACCTTGAAAACGACTATGCCACGTCTGATGCCCGGATAAACACGGACGGGTCGCTGTACCATGACTTGAAAACCAAGCCACAGGAAATCCCCAAAGAAGTACAAACGCCTGTCGAGCGGAACGACAGCATTGTTTACAAGTACAAAGATAGAACGGTATATGAAACGGTAGAGGTTGAGGTTGAACGTGAGCTTACTTGGTGGCAGAAAACACAGATGTACGGCTTTTGGGTCGCCCTTCTCGTTATCGTAATCACGTACAGGAAAGGTATTTGGTCTATCATTAAGCGTATAGCTTCGTTAGTATAAATCGAAACTTTTTTCAGAAATTCTGCCGTAAATATGATATATTTCAGTACCTTTGGAGCGACATATTGAAAATATAGCGTTTGCTATTGTTTTGAGGGTCAAGAAAATCGCCAAAATTTCAAAGACAGCCTTAAAAGCAATGGTGAATGCCCACGTCATACACGTGGGCATTTTCCTTGTGGGCTGTCAGGTGTTTGGCGATACCTCTTGACCCGATAGGAATGCCCACGTTTTTTGTGTGCCTATCTGTGAACAACGGCGACACTATCAGATATGGATAAACCGTTAAATAACAGATATATGGACTTCAAAGATTCAATAAGGCAGATTTCAGAACGCATTGAGAGTCTGAAAGACAACTTGCTGACAGAGGAAGCGACGAAAACGGCTTTGATAATGCCTTTCATTAACGCCCTCGGATATGATGTGTTCAACCCGTTGGAGGTGTTGCCGGAGATGTGCTGCGATATCGGCACTAAGAAAGGCGAGAAAATCGACTATGCGATAATGAAAGGCGGAGAGCCGGTTATCCTGATAGAGTGCAAGCATTGGGCGCAAGACCTTAACCTGCACGACAACCAACTGCTCCGATATTTCAACGTGTCAAAAGCCAAATTCGGTGTTCTGACAAACGGAATAATATACAGGTTCTACACAGACCTTGCAGAGCCAAACAAAATGGACGAGAAGCCGTTTTTGGAAGTGAACCTGCTTGACCTCAAGGACGCACAGATAGAAGAATTAAAGAAGTTCCACAAGTCGTATTTCGATGTGAACGAGATTTTGAGTTCCGCAAGCGAGCTTAAATACATGGGCGAGCTTAAAACAGCCATAGGTAGGGAGTTTTCCTCTCCTACTCCCGATTTCGTCAAATACTTCGGGAAACAGGTGTACGACGGAGTATTCACGCCCAAAATCCTTGAACAGTTTACCGGGCTTATAAAACGGACTATCGGGAACTACATCAACGATATTATTTCGGAACGCCTAAAAGCTGCCATTAAGGAAAACGATAATAGCACAGGCAAAGCAGCCGAACCGACACCGAAACAGGAACAGGCGAAAGAGGTTAAGGAGGACGAGCCGAAGATTGTAACGACAGAAGAAGAATTGGAAGCGTTCTACATCATCAAGTCCATACTCAGGCACACTATCCCGGCAGACCGCATAACCTACCGGGATGCACAGACCTATTTCGCCGTATTCATAGACAACAACAACCGAAAGACCGTGTGCCGCCTGTACCTTGATTCAGCGACCAACAAACGCCTGACGTTCCTTGACGAGAACAAAAAGAAACAGCATAACAAGATAGAGAGCATTGATGATATTTATAACTATGCCGACCAACTGACAGCGGCGGCATCCAAATTCCTATGATTATGACAGCAACAGAACTTTTAATAATCATCTGCGCCGTTGTCGGCATTGCGTTGATAATAAAGACGGCGACAAAGAAAGGAAAAGCTATGGCGAAGTCCACAAGGATTGTCCGGGTCGAGGATTTCTTTCAGAAGTACAAAAACGTTATGCCGGACGATCTGCGGCAGCGCATATCAAAGGAAACGCTCGCCGGGAACGAGTATATGAAAATCGACATCTATACGGTTGAACTGCTTGACAGCAAACTCGCCCAGCAGAACAGCGGCGAATAAACGCCACTGTGGGGCTGTCATTCGTCAGACAATAAGTTACAGCAGGAACAAAAGAAAACGCCGTGTCGGGCGTATTCGAGAAAAATAACGGGGGAGCTTTCATCTCTCCCGTTTTGCGTGAGAACATCCACCACCCCGGCGACATAACAGGCGAAATTACCACCGACGATATGCTTTGCCGAATACACCGAATTTTCTATCTTTGCGTATGCGAGCAACAAGGCGGAAAATAGCCTTTGCTCATATTTGTTGCTACTTTGTTGCTGTGTGTTTTGTTGCTTGCATATATAATTCAATATATCAATAAGTTATAACGAAATAATAAGATTTTGCATCGGAAAATTACGGCTACAATCCCCGCTATGAAATCACCGACGGTACTGTCATCATTACTGATCTCGGCAACAACGAGATACAGATAGAAGCCGAGGTTACCTGCAATGACGGCCGTAGCTATGGACTGTTCTTCTCCGGCAGCATTGAGGACTATATGTACATCAACGGTTGACAAATAATCGATTAAAAGCTGAATAACCAATGAAAACTTATTATATTTCAGCAATCATGGCAGGCCTTGCATGCCTGTCTTTGTACTCCTGCGAGGAGAAGAATCCGGAGACACCTGATACTCCGGTAGTGCCTACCATCTCGATCTCCCTCAGCGAGGCCCGTGAGACAGCTATCGACTTCACGTTGACCCCGGCCAATGCGGAGACAGTAGCCTGGCAGATTGTAGAGACCGGAACCACAGTTCCCGGTGCGGAAGAGATAATCAGCTCCGGTAATCAGGTCGGAGCTGAGACCGGAACATATACTGCCGACAACCTGACTGCCGGTACGTCCTACATCATTGCGGCCGCGGCCTTGAATGGTGAGACCTACAGCAGTGTGGCCACGCTGGAAGCGACTACTACGGTAAATGAGCCGGACCCTGTTGCCCCCACGCTGACAATTGAGTCTGCCACACCTACCAGAGACGGTCTCACTTTCACATACAGCCAGGAAAATGCGGAAGCGATATCCTATATGGTAATCGGCGGAAGCGACGCCATCCCTCATGCGGATGATATAATACAGGAAGGTACGAAGGTTGACCTGAGCCAGAACGAAGTGGTAGTAGAGAGCCTGATGCCCAATACCTCGTATATTCTCGCCGTGGCCGCCCAGAGCGGATCTGCATACAGCGAAGTACAGTCCGAGCATTTCACTACGATGTTCGAGTATCAGATAGACGAGGATATGGATCTCACATTCACCTCCGTCAGACTTGATGGTATGACAGAGAATGAAAACGGTGTGAAAAGGATAATCACAACCTTCACAACCGAAGATGGAATCGAGTTGACAACCCTCTTCTACGCCGATCTTGTAGACGGAAGCCCGGCCACCGGAACGTACAATGTAGTGTCTACGACTGCAAGCAACAAAGAGGCCTTCGAAATTATCGCAGGAGATGTGTCATCGAGCGGCGGTCAATACACATTCGTGAAAGTTGACGACTCCAATATGGCTGGCGTAGGGAGCGGCTCGATGGAGATATCCGCAGACAACATCTCTTTCGACTTCGTCATCAACCAGTACTACACTCTTTCCGGCTCATATGCGGGAAAGATTGCTGCGGTTTCCAACATTGGCTCTGACCTGACCGAAGATATCCTCGATGTGTTTTCTTCGTCAGAATGCCAGTATAAGATGACAGTGTGGAGCGATCAAGTCAGAATTGTTATAACGGAAATGGAGAATGGAAATTCGGAAACATTAGGAAACGAATTCTGGACAGATATGATGATAGATTATGATGGGACTAACCTTATTCCTTTCGGTACATATTCCATTGAAAGTGGTGTCGTAGTGCCTGGAACAGCTTCAGCAAACAATTTTACTGAAGGAACGACTCTCACATTAAAAGACTCGGATACTCCACGGTCTGAGTATATCTGCGCTCCGGCCGCGAGCGGTACGGTAACCATCGCTCAGGAGGAAAACGGAGATATCACTGTGTCCTTTGACCTGTACGATGACTTAGGACATAATTTTACCGGATCTTATACAGGTGAGCCTGTGATTTCGGACTATCATACAATCTAACAATTAGACAATCATAAGTTTCAACTATTCATCGATATGAGATTTCCTAAAATCTTATTTATAGTTCTTGGTATGGCTTTCATCCTCTCCTGCAAACCGGGAGAGGACGGGCCTGATGCCATCATAGGCAATTCCATTTCAGTTCCGAATGAGGTGACAACAGTCCAGACCTCGCTCGAGTTTGACTCCGACTGGACTCTCGAGAACCGGGCGTCATGGTTTGTAGTGACACCGATGAGAGGCAGCGCGGGGACGGCCAATCTGACTATCTCCATTCTGGAAACAAATTCCGGACTAAAGGAAAGGGCCGGAAATTTCGCCGTGACGGTCAACGGCACCGAGACACTGTACTACGTATTCCAGGACGGTACCCCCGGCTTCAGCATAACTACCGACAGCTACACCGTAACATCTGAGGAGCAGACTTTCTCATTCTCCGTGGAGGGTAACGTGAAGTACGAGGCCGTGCCGGACGTGGACTGGATGACAGTCAACAGCGTGCAGTATGACTCCACACTTCTGGAGGACAACCATACTTATTCCAAGTACATGACATCCGTAGTCAATCTGTCCATACAGGGCAATGACGGCGAGCTTAGGGAAGGCCACATCACCCTGACTGGTGAGGACGGCGTGACTACAGCAACCATTACAGTGGAGCAGATCGGCTCGCTTGTAGCTGACTACGGCCGTACTTTCTTGAGACGCTCCCTTGTCCTCCGTTTTACGGGCACATGGTGTCCGAACTGTCCTAATATGAACCAGGCTCTTGAGATCGCTGAGAAAAATGATCCCGATCATATTGTAGCCATGAGCATGCACAATCTCACCTCCAACTCACATCTGGCATTCGCAAACTGCAATGCTTTCATTGCCTTGTTTGGAGTGACCTCCTATCCAAGAGGGTTTGTCAACAATTACGGTGAAGTGGAGAACATCACGAATCCATCTATTTTGACCGCTGTATTTGAAGGATTGGCTGAGGAGGCGGTCAGCGACCTGCCTTCCAATACCGTCATAGGCGGAGTGACCAGATTGGAGAAGGACACTGTCTATGCGGACATCAGCATAGCTTCGAAGGAAGCGGGTCTGTACGCGCTGAACGCATTCCTGCTTGAGGACGGACTTGTATATCCTCAGGAAGGAGGCAGTGAGGATTATGTTCATGACAATGTGATACGTATAGAGATGACCGACAACCTGATGGGAGACAATGTCTCGCTGGAGGCCAACGGCACCTATGTGACCCAGCTGAAAGTACCCGTTCCGTCTTCAGTAGAGAACACCGACAACCTGCACGTAGTTGTCTACACAACTTACAGAGGAACTTTCACCGGTAGTGTTTCGAATGTTCTCTATGGGAATTTCGGTACAGTTGTGGACAATGCTGTCAACATTCCGATCAACACCCTTGTCAATTACGCATACGAGGACTAAGTATAATTTAATTTAAGAATTTACATTGCAATATTTTAAAATGAACTATTTTTATCTGCGTCTCTTTGCTGTGTCAGCGGCTGCTGCCGTAGCGCTCTCATGCCAGGAACAGAATGACCCTGCCGAGGCAGTGGCTCTTGCTACTCCGGAGGTGTCGGCCACCGTCAATGGAGACAATGTTACGGTATCTTGGACAGAAATCCCCAATGCGGCGACTTACAGCTGGAACATTGACAGCAACGCTGCGAGAACCACAGACCAGACATCGGTAACCGTCAGCACCTCTGATCTGGCTGAAGGCGAGCATACGGTCTATGTCATTGCCAATCCGGCCCTGGATGCCGCTGATCAGTACACTGCCTCGCAACCCGGCTCATACACTTTCACAGTGACCGCTCAGGTAGAGCCTCAAAGACTGGAGACTCCGGAAGTGACCGCTAATCTTGACGGTAAAGGAGTGGTTGTTGTCAGCTGGTCCAGCATTGAGCATGCCGCATCTTACATTTACTCCCTCGATTCAGGCGAATGGGAGACTACCACGGAGACGTCTGTCACATACCAGACTTCCGACCTTACTGCCACCACTCATACTGTGAGTGTAATCGCCCAGCCTGAAGAAGGCTCAGCCGAATATCGCGAATCACTTCCTGGAAAGTGCTCGTTCACTGTTCAGCACGAAGTCGTGGAGCCGGTAGAGGAACTCAGATCGTGGTTGGGAACCTACACTGTAGGATGTACGGCGAGGGTTGTCGTTGACTACAATTCGAACGATCAGATAGTGTTCGGATTTGACAATACTTACTCAGGCAACTTTACAGTTACCATACAGCCGTCTACCAACGAGAACTATGTGTGGATAAGCGGGTTGTCTCCTCTGTCAGAGTATTATCTTTGGGCTAAGATGTTCGACAGTGAGGATGGAAAGCGGTGTCTTGGCATCGTGACCGGTGATATGGCCGTAGCTCAGGACCTAAATGGCAATGATATGCTATGTGCACCTATATGCTGGAATGAGGAAGATGATGTTGTCACTATCTTTAGCGGTACTGAGTACGCATTTCTCATAGACCCTGATACCAAGACGAGCATTCCTCGCGAGCTTGTGAGCAGTTCCAATGTACAGTATTCCGTTGTGGCTGCAGATATTTTCTCATTTGATAACGGAGGTGTAGGCATATATTATGCCGATTACCCTACTTATATTCCTGCCGGAACTTTCACGTTCACTAAGACCTCTACAAGTTACGCTGCGCAAGACAGTAAAGTAATGACTGTGGTAAAGGCGGCTCCGACAAGCATGTCGTCAACTGTTACCAAGTAGAGCATAAGGGTAGTACCAGTTTAATCTGATAGGGAGCGCATTCGACCGGACAGACGGCGAATGCGCTCCTTCTCTGTTCGCCCATCCCGTCTCATTCTTGTCCCGTCAG